>Ga0075651_110_pt1 | contig 1325 bp, 3 predicted proteins | sample RifGroA1_FD_68396 | JGI IMG/M metagenome (GOLD analysis project Ga0075651, IMG submission 68396) | Microgenomates (Woesebacteria) bacterium GW2011_GWA1_45_8 | reverse complement strand
GGATTTTTTGTTGACAAACGAGGCAATGAAAATAACGAGAGGCACAAATCCCACGACAAACGTGGTAAGCGATTCAATCCCGACTCCCTGCGCAAGCTCGGCGGCAAACGCAACAAGCGGGGCGATAGTCCAGAGAAGCCAGGTTACCCGATTAGGTTTTACCGTCCCCCTCAAGGTGCCTACAAAATAACTCCACCCTCCAATAATTTGAAGAATGACGCCCACGATGACAAAATTCGGGTGGATCATATACATTTTATTTTTTCAGGAATTTTTCCTTTTCAAACCTAATGGCGATTGCTTCGGCCCACGTATCCGCTATCTTAAATTTCTTCACCAAAAATTGCACTATTCTGGTATGGCCTTTTTTCTCTGCTTTAGCCTTATTTAAAATCCCGTTCCATTCCTTAAAAGGCTTGCCGGTCTTCTTGACGAAAACCTCCTCCTTCGAATCAAAAAGCCCTTTTTTCATCTTTTCTTTTTTCTGGATGCCTCTTTACACCATTTTACCAAAATTCTTTCAACTTGGTTCATAATCCAACTTCCCTAGTGTACCACTTCGAAGCTATTTGGAGTATAATCAAGGAGAATTTGCGGGGTGTGGTAGGAATCTGTGCTGGGAGGTCGTATAATGGTAGTACGCATCCCTCTGGAGGATGCTATCTTGGTCCGAATCCAAGCCTCCCAGCCCAGATCCTTACAAAGTGGTAGCACGTCCCGCTTAGCGGGATTATCTTAGTTCGAATCCAAGCCCCGCAGCAAGGTTGGACACAAATTAATGTAAACCCTTAAAATATGGACATAAAAGACATTTTGTTATTAATATTACCTTTTATATCAGGCGTAATCAGTGCTTGGATTACTTATTTCTTTACTATCAAAACCAAAAAGAATGAGGCGGTACTTAAATTTAAAGAAGAAAAATATTCCAACCTTATTGTTTTACTTAAAGGATTTGTTGGTAGAACGGCTTCGGCTGATCTAAAAAAGAAGTTTTTTGATGAACAATATCGGTCTTGGTTATATAGTTCTGATGAGGTGGTTAGGGCAATTAATAAGTTAACTGAGTTATTGATACTTGAACGTGGGGAAAAACCAGAAAAATATAAAGGAGAGAAAGTTGTTGGAGATATAATTTTCTTGATGAGAAAAGACTTATTAGGGAAAACGAATTTAACTTATAAAGACTTTCATTATATAGACGTAATAGAATAAAAGGTTATAAGGATAAGAAGGTCCGCGACTGGCCTGCTCAGCAGATTTGAAAACGTCTGATATAATACTGTTGTGAACGCGATTTGGAAAACGGGAATTAAGAATGCAAC
>Ga0075651_110_pt2 | contig 3608 bp, 6 predicted proteins | sample RifGroA1_FD_68396 | JGI IMG/M metagenome (GOLD analysis project Ga0075651, IMG submission 68396) | Microgenomates (Woesebacteria) bacterium GW2011_GWA1_45_8 | reverse complement strand
TGCCGGCAGGCAGGCGTAGTAAAGTTTCGGGAATAGCTGTTCCGACATTTCCTGATCTTTCAATTGCTCTTCTATCCATTTGGCATACTTTTGAAATGCATAGGTCGTCGCGTAGGAAAGTTTTATGTGATCCGGGTGATTGCTGATGCCGGTGGTGTCGGCCGTAATGACAATATCCGGAACCAATTCTATCATCTTTCTGTGAACCATGTCCTCGATATCTCCCGGAGTCCGGTCCGCAAGCGTACCGTCTTTGTACCCTAAAAAGGTTATGGAGTGAATCCCCAGAACCGTCCCCGCCTTCTCGAGTTCCTTTTGCCGGACCTCGCCAACTTTTTCACGGGCTAACTGTACGAACGGCCCCCGTTCCCCTTCCTCACCCCGCGTCGCGCAAATAAGATCGACTTCCCAACCCGCGTCTACGTATTTGGCCACCGTGCCGCCGGTCATAAATGACTCATCATCGGGGTGCGCAGTAACCAGAAGTATGCGTTTCATCGTCGTCTAATAGTATCACCACTCTTCTGCAAAAGCACACCGATGGCAAGAGGTAATACTGGTAGTACGAAGAGCCATTGTTTGGCAAGTATCACTTGATCACCGTGTGCCAGATATACATACAAAAATACTAGGCTGAGTATCCTGCATACCCCAAGCGAGATGTCGCGTTCCAGCATGAGATGATATTTATTCCGCCAGTGATCCCGTACCGCATCCATCGAATGGAACCACACGCTGGCAAGCCACGTATTGAGAAATGGACCGGTAAATCCGGAAACAACGACAAAAATCCAAAGCCCAATCGGGTTTTGCATAGAGGCGAATATCCATAGAGCCAACGCCAACCCTACAGATCCCACCCAAAAATATCGATGTTGTTTCTCCAGCAACTTCGCACTCGCGACCCCACCAATACTACTCAAAATAAAACCTACGGCTTGTGCCGATCCGATCAAGACTTCTTGTTTGAGAATTAGATAAAATAGTATTCCCGTTACTGTTCCAAGGGCCGCGTCATACAGGCCTATCAGAGCGTGTTCCCAAAGAACCAACCTCCATAAAACTGAACGTTCCTTCGTAAATAAATGTTTATAGCTAAACGACGGGCCCTCATGACCCGGTAATTTTCCAATGAAAAGTACCATGCCCACAAGGAGGAGAAATACCAGAAAAAAGAGTGTCGCATACCCTGTTCCCACACCATAATACAGTCCCGTACCGAATATCGTGATGATGAGTCCGCCAAGGAAGGGCGACATTGCACTTAATATGTTCACCACCGCGCCGGTGTACCCAAAGTACTGTTCCCGTTTTGTCTGATTGGAAAATATATACTGGTTTAAATTAAGCGCCGCCCAATAGATTCCTGCACCAAACCCGTGGAATATCGCAAGAGGCACAATATACTGTACCGTCTTTTCCTGGAACACAAACAGGAAAAAATAAAATATTGCCCCAACCGCAACCCCAACCTTCATATGCGTCGCGGAAGAAACTTTCCTCAGCGTATATCCCGACAGAACGAAGAAAAACAAGAGAGAACCATACGTCCATAGCTGGAAAAGTATGGTCGTGCGAAGGTCGCTGTGGGCGAACAAAAAAATAGTGACGAAAATCGAGGCGAGCCCGCTCGCAAAATAATCGAGTCCCTGGATAGTAATGAGATGGCGTTCCTGCCGATTGAGTGATGACATATATAGTTATTGCTCTAAATTATCAATTTCCTTTTTGAGATCCGCGATCATGGCACGGAGCACCATGACCTCCTGATGTTTCATCTCCGACGCGGCGCTCTCATGGATCACCCCGCGGTACCGCTTCATCTTAAAGCCGAGTTTTCCCTCGTAGTACGCAAGGCGCTCTTTGAGCTGTTTTAATTTTTCGAGCCTGTCCATGCTACAATCATACCATGGACAGCGTAACAATCGAGTATCCGACGGATTGGAAAGACTACGAGCTTATCGACTCCGGCGGCGGTATGAAGCTGGAGCGATTTGGCCCGCATACCATTGCCCGGTCGGATCCTCGTGCTATCTGGAAGCCGCACACCCAAAACTGGACATCGGACAAACTCCCCACCAGCTGGAAAATTTCGTATAAACACATCACATTCATTTTGAAGCCAACGCAATTTAAACACGTCGGCGTGTTTCCTGAACAGGCGACAAATTGGAACTGGATTGCCGACCGGATCCATGGCGAAAATATAAAAGTCCTCAATCTTTTTGCCTACACCGGCGGGGCAACACTCGCTGCCGCAGCTGCCGGCGCTCAGGTAACGCATGTGGATGCCGTGCATAGCGCCATTAACTGGGCAAATGAAAATGTTGTCGCCTCAGGATTGAAAGACAAATCAATCCGGTGGATTGAAGAAGACGCGATGAAATTTGTCATCCGTGAGGCAAAACGCGGCAACTCGTACGACGCGGTCATCCTCGATCCCCCGCGCTTCGGGCGAGGCTCCAAGGGCGAAGTGTGGAAAATTGAAGAAGATTTACCCAAGTTGCTGAACGAGATTAAAAAGATATTAAGTCCTCATCCGCGATTCGTACTCCTTAATGCCTACACCGCCGACCTTTCCCCATTAGTTCTGCACCACTTACTTGCAGATCTTGTTGGAAACGCAAACATAGAGTTCGGCGAGCTTGCACTGCAGGAATCAACGGGGAAGCGCCTGCTCCCCAGCGGCATATTTGCGAGGTGGAGTTATCTTCCGTAGGCGCCGATGAGGTTCGTTTGCTCCATGATGTGCCCTTTCATGGCCGTCTCAAGATCCGCTTTTTTCGCTTTGGCGTCAAGCCCGATGGTGGTATCGAGAGCGAGTAGCGTGAAGAAATACCGGTGTGTTCCGGATGGCGGGCACGGCGGCGTATAGCCGATCCGTCCGGCAGAGTTGGTCCCTTCTTGAGATTTGGGCGGAATTGTGCCGGAACCAATTTCCGTTGTCGCGGCGTCGATATTCCAGATCACCCAGTGGGTAAATGTCCCGGCGGGCGCATCCGGATCATCCACGATCATCGCGAGAGACTTGGCGCCTTCGGGAATGCCGGAAATAGCAAGCGGCGGGTTCACTTTTTTCCCGTCGCAGGTAAACTCAACCGGAATTTTTTCTTCGTTGGTGAATGCAGAACTGGTAAGCTTCATATTCTTTGGTGCCTCCTTCGAGACGGGTGCAATTTTGGGCACGTATTTATTCGGACCGACAAACGGAATACTGACGTACCACACGCCGATGACCGCAACTATCAAAAGTATACCACCACGGACACTATTCTTTTTCATGCATTCCTTTTCTGCAATCTTTTTCCGATTTTAAATCGAATTAATAAAACCAATAGTAGGTTCAATACTAATAAGTATAGCGGAAATCCAAAATGCTCAAAGTTCCACTGGCTTATGGCTAAAATTCCGATAGCGGCATTCACGACGCCGAAGAAATAAATACGATAATCTTCCGTTTCCGGAAAATGATAGGACTTCACCAGGGTCGGGGCTGCAGCCAGAGCATCGGCAATCATCGCAAACAGAATAGCAATGTTACCTACCTTTGGGACATACCAGAGAGTCAATCCCAAAAAAGAAAGCGTGCCGCACACCAAGTCAAAACG
>Ga0075651_109_pt1 | contig 6968 bp, 7 predicted proteins | sample RifGroA1_FD_68396 | JGI IMG/M metagenome (GOLD analysis project Ga0075651, IMG submission 68396) | Microgenomates (Woesebacteria) bacterium GW2011_GWA1_45_8 | reverse complement strand
CCGGCCCGCTACCTACTCCGACTCCTTCTCCCGACCCGACATCAACACCTACTCCGACTCCAAAACCCACGTCTACTTCTACGCCAACCCCTAAGCCCACATCAACTCCTACCCCGAGACCTACTGCAACTGTAACCAAAGGGCCAACCCCTACCGAGTCCCACGAAGGTGTGTCCTTAGTTTCGGACGCTTCGGGGAACTCGGGAGTCTTGGGTTTAAGGGATCAACTTACGAAACAAGGAACAGAGGCCGCTACTTTGGGGAACCGTAAAGGAAAAATTCCCGTCTTGGGAATCGTTTTGACCCTTCTGGGGGCATTATTAGTCGTAGTATCGTTCATTTTCTTTCTCAAAAGACGAAAAAGCCAATATAATAAAGAAAGTGAAGAAATTTCTTAAATATTGGGCTCCTACCCTAGTTTGGGCAATTGCCATTTTTCTTGTTTCTTCCTACCCCACACTAGAAGCCTCGCAGATTTATTGGAAGGATTTTATTGTCAAAAAAACCGCCCATATGGTTGAGTACGGCATTTTTGCAGCCCTTCTTTACCGGGCCTTACGAAGATACGGAGTCAAAAAAGAAAATGCTGGAATATATGCGATTCTTATCTCCCTTCTATACGGAGTAACGGATGAATTTCACCAATCCTATACTCCGGGAAGGGAGCCCAAGGTAAGAGACGTTGTATTTGATACAATTGGGGCAATAGCTTCTATATATAGTATATGGAATTTACTACCAAAAGCCCCTCCCAGACTCAAAAGCTTGGCCAAAAGATTTCAGCTGATATAACCTCCGGGAGGATATCACCTGTTATTGCTCTTTCGGGAGATTTGGGAAGCGGTAAAACCACTTTTGTCCAAGGGCTTGCCAAAGGCCTGGGGGTTACGGGCCGAATAATTTCTCCGACATTTATTCTGATGAGAAAATACGACCTTCCCTCTGAAGAAGATAAAAACAGCGAAAGGACCCTTTATCACGTAGACCTTTATCGGCTGGAAGGGGCGCTGGACAAAGAAATACTAAATCTTGGCCTTCCCTACATTTGGTCCGACCCCTCAAATATAGTTTTAATCGAGTGGGCGGAAAAAATAAAAAGCCTTATTCCTTCTGGGGCAAGCTGGATAACGTTTGAAAATATGGGAGAGGCCTTAAGAAAGATAACGCTTAAATGAAACTGTTCATCGACACTTCCGATAGAGAAAAGATTGTTGTTGGGATTGACCAAAAGCGTTTTGAGACAAGTGCGAAGAAGGAGGCTTCTCAAAAACTGCTTCCTTTTATCGAGGAAGTTTTAAAAAGGGAGGGTAAGGATTTCAAAGATATCGAAAAAATTCAAGTAGCCGAAGGCCCTGGTTCTTTTACTGGCTTAAGGGTGGGAGTGTCTGTCGCCAATGCCTTGGGCTTTAGTCTTGGAGTCCCGGTCAACGGCAAGGATCTTCGAAAAGGGGAAGTGGTAGACATCAGATATTCCTAGATAAAGGTGATTAAATTTGACTGGGAAGGGCTTTTGGTTTATTTTTGTTATTATGAAGAAAGTTGTCTTGGTTCTGCTCCTTTTAGTTTCTTTCTTGGCCCTTTTTCTGGGCGGCAAAACTTCTTCGGCGCAAGAAGCTGATACCCAGAGGATAATTGTCAAGTTTCGCTCAATTGCCCCCAATTTTTACAGAGAAAATCTTATTAAAGCCAATTCACTTTCGGAGGCAGAGGGCCTAAGGGCCAAAGACGTTAAGGTTTATAGAATTCCAAAAGGGAAGTTTTCGGAGGTTTATTCAAAACTTGCAAAAAATCTTTTGGTCGATTATGTAGAGGCGGACCACAAGGCAGAGAAGTTTGAAACTCCGAACGACCCCATGTATCAAAACCAATGGGGACTGGCCAAAATAAGGGCCCCAGAGGCTTGGGACATAACCCACGGGTCGGGGGCAGTAGACATTGCAGTTGTGGATACCGGAATAAATTTTCAACATCCGGACTTAGGGTCCAAAGTGGTAGTTTCCGTAAACTGTACAACGTCTTCCAGCTGCCCTTCATATCAAACCCTTGACCCCGATGGACACGGAACCCACGTTGCCGGAATTGCCTCGGCCATTACAAATAATTCAACGGGGGGAGCCGGTCTTGCCTGGGAAGGAAGGCTTATGTCGGTTAAGGTATTGGACGATTTTGGAAGCGGTTATTATTCCTGGATCACAAACGGAATCTATTGGGCGGCGGACAACGGAGCGGAGGTAATAAACTTAAGTTTGGGAGGATCGTTTTCCTCAACTACCTTAAAAAATGCAGTTGATTATGCTACGGCAAAAGGAGTTTTAGTTGTTGCCGCTTCGGGAAACAGCGGCAGAAATAGGGCCACCTACCCCGCATACTATTCTAATGCCATTGCGGTAGGGGCAACGGACTCAAATGACCAAAGGGCTTCATTTTCCAATTACGGCAGCTGGGTAGACGTTGCCGCTCCTGGTGTTTCAATTCTTTCCACATACCACTTATCCTACGACTATCTTTCGGGGACATCTATGGCAACTCCCTTTGTCTCTGGACTTGCAGCTACCCTGTTTGGACAAAATCCGGGAATAAGCGGATCCCAGGTAAGGGCCAGGATTGAGGGGACGGCGGATGCAACTGCCGGAACCGGAAGTTATTGGGCATATGGAAGAATTAATGCCTGCCGCGCGGTCGGAGGATGTGGCAGCTTAACACCGACTCCTACCTTAAGCCCAACACCTACTCCAACCCCTGAAGAAACACCCCCCCCTACCCCGACATTGTCACTAACCGCTGCCCCTACTCCAACCCCGACGCCGACGGCAACCGTTACCCCCACTCCGACGCCTACTCCTACTCCGACCCCGTCCTCCAAGCCCTGGTGGTGCGTTTACGTTCCCTGGCACTATATGTGTCAATAAAACTTCTAAGTGTTGGCATTGAAGCTTGGGAAGCTTAAGGCTATAATGTCTCTAACTTTAGTTAACCCACGACCAGGCGGGGGTCAAAGCGCCTCTGTTTTGGTTTTGGGGGTTTGCTCTTTTTAAACCTAAGCAAGGAAAAAAATCCGCCGCAGCTACCTAAATTCAGGGAGGGATGCGATGCTAGCCAATATTCCATGGGGGGCAGTCGTGGTTCTAATACTTGTGCTTCTGGTACTTGTTCCTGTCTTCCTGTTCTCGATGGCCAGAATCTCGGCTCAATGCGACGAGGCCGCAGAGCGGGAATACTTGGAGGTTCGGCAAAAACCAGGCTAGGACAGATTCGTTCCAATAGCCCAAAGGAGGTAGTCGGATGTCACAGCCCAGATCCCGAATCGTCGGAACATGCCAGGTCTGCCATGAAGATGCCAGGGTAACGTTCCGAGGCAAGAAAATCGTGATGGCAACCCATCCCAAGGATAAGGATCAACCCAAGTGCCTGGGGGTGGGACTGGAGCCCATGTCTTTGCCCGACCAAAGGGTCAAAACTCGTGCGCCATTTGCCAGCCTTGCGTAGGATTTCTCGGGGCCCTGGGCCTTTTTGCTAGTCGAAAGTTGACGAGCGGAAAGCACCTAGGGCCCTTAAGTATTTGAAGGGAGGTGTACAATGGGTCGTATATGAAATTGGGGGCTTTATTTGTAGCTACACTTTTGGTAGTTATAGGAGCAGTCGCCGCAAGACTAAACGGACAAGAACCAATGGGTGAGACGCTTTCTTCGGAGGTAGAGCAGGAGGAATCTCCTAGCGAAACCCCCACCCAAATACCTACACCGTCCGACACTGCTACTCCAACTTCGCAGCCAACTATTCTTGCTCCTTCTGGAAATATTTCCACCTTTATCTATCCGGGGGCAAGGGTAATTACCACGACCAGCACCTCCGCTACCCTGGAAAGTGGCGAAAATCCGGACAAAATAACCGATTGGTATAAAGACAAAATTGTGGGGCTTGGCATGAATGTCAAAAGTTTTGTAACAACAAAAGCAAACGATAGGGTTCTTAATAAGCTGGCAGGGACAGACGGTAAAAGGGAGATTAACGTTGAGATTTCTAAGGACGAAGGATCAATCCTGGTTATAGTCTCTATTAAGCTTGCAAATTTTTAAGAAAACAAGCTTGACAAGGCTTGCTTCGTCGGTTAACATACTTGAACCTTAAGACAAACTGCCCGCCAATTACGCCCAATGAAATTAAGGCAGGCAGCTATATCATCAACAGACAAGTTCTTCGTACCCAGATTATCTTTGGGAAATTCTAATGTCCAAATTTCCACGGCTTACCAAACCCCACTTCTTAAAGATTTCAAAAGACTCCTTGTTCAGGTTTTATCATCCCTAAAGCTAAGCGCAGTAAATTTTGGACAGGTATTAAAAGAGGTTGTCGAGGGCGTCGGAGATTTTGCAACAGAGAAAGTTACTTCTTCTGCTTTGGGAATTCTAAGAAGACTCTCACGACGCGGATCAGCTCTAAGATACAATTTTCCCAAAAGAAAGTTTTTAAAGATTCTTCTTATCGCGCTTGTTATAGTTGGTTTAGCCTTGGCGGCAAGAGCCATTTACTCTTTGAGAAACTCCGCCTCCTCGATAAACAAAGAAGTCTTGGGAGCAAAGGCTTCCCAGCCTGTAAATAAAGAAATAACTTTTCCCCTAAGAGACGAGGAAGGCAAAGAGCTAAGTACGATAAGCTATCTGGTGGAAAAGGCGGAGCTAATGGACCAAATTTTAGTTAAAGGAGAAAAAGCTACAGCCATTCAGGGCAGGACATTTTTAATATTCACCGTAAAAATAAAAAACGACTATGACAAGTCAATTGAGATCAATACCAAGGACTATATAAGACTTAGAATAGCAGGCCAAGAAGAGCTTCTAGCGCCGGATATTCATAATGACCCTGTCACGGTTCAGGCAATCTCCACAAAATACACCAAGCTCGGGTTCCCCATAAATGACTCCGACAGGCAGGTGACTCTGCAATTGGGAGAAATTAACGGTCCAAAAGAAACCGTTGAGATTAAGTTTTAAAAAATAAGTTTTTTAAATATGCAGCAACAGCAGGATTATTCGGTTAAGAAAGTGTCTCCCACGCTTATCGTCGAGGTCAAAAAAGCCCTAAAAAGCATTAACTCGCACGGAAGCGTAGAGATTTATGTCCAAAGTGGGGTTGTGACACAGATTACAGTACGAAATATCAAAAAGACTACAAGTACTAATGGAAATAACGGTCGTGGACAAAGGCGCACGCTCGAACTGTAAAAGTCGAGGCTGTATTATGCGACGAATAAGTCTTGACAAGCACACTATAAATAGGTATACATATTAGTACAGCGAGCCTATAACGGCTTGAGTTATAAGGAAGAGGCCGACCGCAAACGGAGGCTTTTCATCCCAAGAGTATTTTTGGGGTGGGAAGCCTCCGTTTTCGTTTGAGACGTCAGTCGTCTTGAATTTGAACGGAGACGAAGTGCCTCTTAAACCTCGAGCAATCGAGGGGAGGAATTAAGAAAGGGGGTGAAGGAACCAAGAAAGGGGGTGAATATTAATATATGACAAAATTACAAAAATTAGTTGCGTCTGTAGTTGCTACAGGATCCATTTTGGCTTCAGCGGCTCTTCCGCTTTTTGCTCAAACAACCATCGTCATTTCTGACAACGGTGCGGGTTCCGATAACTCAGCGGTTGTTACGCAAGCAACAACCACGGTAGTTACACAAAGCAACACAGCCAACGTCACCAATGATGTCGATGCGGATGCAGAGACTGGAGATAACGATGCCAACTTTAATACCGGAGGAGATGTAACAATCTCAACCGGAAATGCAGAAGTTACAGCCGTTGTAACCAACGAGCTTAATAGCAATGCCGCTGAAGTAGAGTGTTGCCCCACAGGGCCAGTCGATGTTGAGATTAGTGGCAACGGTGCATTTTCAGATAACCAGGTTCAATTGGTTCTAACAAATGTAACAACGCTTAATCAAGGAAATAAAGCAAACGTTTATAACGACGTAGAAGTAGAGGCTGAAACTGGGGAGAATGACGCCAATTTGAACACCGGTGGAGATGTTACTATCATGACCGGTAAGGCCAAAGCAAGTGCAGTAGTTTCTACCCACGCCAATGAAAACTGGGCAAGTATTGCTCCAGCTCTTGGTTCAGGTGGAAGTTCTTCCGTAAGCCTTAAGATCTTGGACAACGGAGCGGGAAGCTCCAACTGGATACAAGCGGCTCTTTCAAAGGTTACAACTTTGAATCAGACCAATTACGCTTACGTTAAGAACGAAGTAGAAGCAGAAGCAGAGAGTGGAGAAAACGAAGCCAACTTCAACACTGGAGGAGATGTATTAATCGATACCGGTGATGCAGAAGTAGGAGTTGTAGTTGATAATGATGTCAACTTCAACTGGGCAGCTTTGGATTGCGGATGCGCCTGGGGACTATTCGCAAAAATAGAGGGCAATGGTGCCGATCCTGAACATCAAGAAAATGGACCGGATAACGGTATTTTAGCTTCTCTAACTAGTGTCCAAACTGCAGGGCAAGGAAACCAAGCCAAATTGTATAACGAACTAGACGATGAGGAATTGGAGGCAGACACTGGAGATAATGAAGCCAAATTGAATACCGGGGAAGGTGAAGGTGATCCTTCAATCTTGACCGGAGACGCAACTGTAAATGTCGGAGTTTCCAATAGCGGCAACGTCAATCAGATTGGCGGCGCCCTTCCACTTCCGTGGCCCCTTCCTCCAGTTGAATTCAATTTTAACTGGGCAGGATTCTGGGCTTTTTTCGGATTGCTGTTGGGCTAAATGAATTCGGAATGTAGGGGGCTGTTGCTTACACTTGAAGCGGCAGCGCCCTACAAGACCGGGTAGTTTAAAGAAGGTTTTTGAAAAAGAAAGATTAATTAGAAGAATGATTAGAAAGTTTAAGAATTTATTATCGATACTATTAATAGTAGCTTTGCTTGTTTTCCAGGTAGGGGGCGTTTATGCTCAAACTCCG
>Ga0075651_106_pt2 | contig 7707 bp, 9 predicted proteins | sample RifGroA1_FD_68396 | JGI IMG/M metagenome (GOLD analysis project Ga0075651, IMG submission 68396) | Microgenomates (Woesebacteria) bacterium GW2011_GWA1_45_8 | reverse complement strand
TGATTAGTTGATGACAGATTGGTTTAAAAGATCGGTACAGATGGCCTACTTCCCGACAAAGGACTCTCCCTTAAAGGAGAGGTGGCTTAGAGTGCGTGGAGTTGCTGAAAAGTTTGGGTTATCCCCAAAAGCCAAAGAGAAACTTGAATGGATCATCTTTTATCACACCATTGGTAAAAGAAAGGCTAAATCTACAGCTTCCTATTTTGGGATTACCAGAAAGACTCTCCACAAATGGCTTAAAAGGTTTAGTGAAAAGAACCTATTAAGCCTTGAGGAAAAATCCCGTGCCCCCATCCAAAAAAGAGTCTGGGAGGTAGCAAGGGAGGAAGAAGAAAGAATAGTTTCTTTAAGGAAAGTTCACATCAAATGGGGTAAAAGGAAAATTAAAAGACTTTACCTCACAACCTACAAAGACAAGGCTAAGAGGAAGGAAAAAGTCTATATCAAGGATCTTGAAAAGAAAGATTCTTTTGGTTTCCTCTGGCACATTGATGCCATTATTATCTGGTGGTACGGAAAAAGGAGAGTAATATTTACCGCCATTGAGGAAAGAACCAAAATTGCCTTTGCCAGGGTCTACAAAACAAACTCCAGCAGCTTTTCAAAAGACTTTCTTCTGAGACTTGTTTATCTTGTAGATGGCAAAGTTAACTATATTCATTCAGACAATGGCAGCGAGTTTGAAGGGAGCTTCTCAGAAGCTTGCCAAGACCTAGCTCTATCCCAGATTTACTCAAGGCCCCATACCCCTAAAGACAATCCTGCCCTGGAAAGATTTAATTGGACTCTACAGGATGAATGGTTATCACTCTCAGAAGCGGGACTGGATGACACCAACGAAGCAAACAAAGATCTAACCACCTGGCTTATCGAATACAACAACCTAAGACCCCACCAAACACTTGACTACCAAACACCGCTGGAATATGCTCAGGAGCATTACTTCAAAGTGTCACCGATGTGGTCAGCCAGCACAATCACTTGACGAACCCCCTTTGTTAATTTAGAATCCGCTCATGGCAGTCGGTGACGGCGGTATTGGTATGGACGGCGGAACTAGCATGGGCGCAGTACGTGGGGAAAGGGAAACAAGTTCTAGGGAAAGATTTATAGACGCCAAAATGGAACATTTTGGGCCCGGGGCACAAGCCTTTCCCGACTTTCTCGCCTCAATGTTTCCAGAAAGCCCAGATGCGAAAAACGCTGCGAGGAGATTAATTGGTTGGGCAGACACCTTTTTAGAGCATACTAGGGATTGGCCGATACTTGAGATCCGAACTGACTATAAAGATATTAATCCCAATTTACATATAGGGTTTGATAGAAGAAAAGGCCAAATTTATATAAGTGGACCTTATCTTGAGTTAAATTTACCTCTGCACGTATTTAGGAGGGTTTCGGCAGGTAAAATCCCGCAGTATCTCGACTCGGGGCCCGAGTTCGTTGAGTTTATTAGTAAGGAGACTGCCGGCTATGAGGAGAAACTAACTATCTTTGGTGGAGGAAAAGTGGTTTATGAACGAACGCCAGTTACAACTGTTGAGTAGCCTCTACTATTTTCTCTAGACCACCATCAATTATTGTTTCAAGATTTCCCCACGACTTTCCAATTCTATGGTCTGTGACCCTGTCTTGGGGGAAGTTGTAGGTTCTTATTTTTTCTGCGCGCATTCCGCGGCCTATTGCGCTTCTATAGCCCGCAATTGTTTTTTCCTTTTCCAATTCCTTTAGCTCCCAAAGTCTTGAGCGAAGTAGGTCCATGGCAATATTTCTATTTTGTTCCTGGAATCTTTCTCGTTGGGCAGTGACCACAATCCCCGTGGGTTTGTGGGTGAGCCTAACTGCGGTTGAGACTTTTTGTACGTTTTGTCCTCCCTGGGAAGAGGAGTGAAAAAATTGCATATCGATATCTTGCGGGCTAATTGCAACTTCCGACTCTTTTATTTCAGGAAGAACAGCAACGGTTGCGGTTGATGTATGAATTCTGCCGTGCCTTTCGGTTGTAGGGATTCTTTGGACCCTGTGTACTCCCGATTCGTTTTTAAGCTCGTCAAATGCACCGGGTCCACCTATCTTTATGGTATTTGTATCAAGAGCCCATGCCTTCCAGCCTTTTTTGGAAGCGTAGCGTAAGTACATTCGAAGTAGGTCCGAGCCCCATATTTTGGCTTCGTCTCCTCCGGTTGCACCCCGGATTTCAAGGTAGCAAGTCTGGGGGTCCATTTAGTTTGTAGATTTTGTACGAAGTTCTTGCAAGGATTCCGGCCTTTCGGATTCTTCCCGAATTCGCTTTTCTCTTTTTTGTTTTCTTCGCTCAGCCTTTGAGAGAACTTTTTCGAAGGCTCCTGCTTGTTTTGCCTTAAATGCTTCAACGCGTCCGGCAGTATCTACATATTTCATCTGCCCTGTATAAAAAGGATGGCAGTTATAGCAGACTTCCACCTTAATTTCGGGAACAGTTGCTCCCACTACAAAGGAATTGCCGCAGGCACAAGTTACTTTGGCCTCCGGATACCACGTTGGATGTATTTGAGTTTTCATATATTTAGGAGGCTTTATTATACCCAGTTTTTTTGAATTCGGCAATTATTACTCCCAGGGTAATTAGAATCGCAGCAATAACAAATGTTGCAGTAATTTTTTCCTTAAGCCAAAAAACGGCCAAGGGTGCTGCAAAAATGGGGGAGAGGTAGGCAAAAAGACCCGCCTCTCCTATTTCAATTGTTTTTTGGGCCCTTGCCCAAAGAGTATAGGCCAATGTACCAGAACCTAAGGCCATAAACCATACACCCAGGTGGTAGGGAAGCCCAAGGGAGGCTACCGACCCTACAAAGGGTGAGACTCCATAGAAAAGAAGTGCAAGCGGTAGTATGGTAACAAATCCGACAACGAATGAATAATTTGTGAGGGTTATTTCGTGGGCACCCTCCCTTATAAGCTTTTTGGCCAAAACCGTTGCCCAGGTGGACGCAAGAAGATAGGCAAAAACAAGAATGTTTCCCTTAAACTCCGCTATTCCTATTCCGTTTTTAAAGATAGGTTCGATTATGGTAAGAAGCGTTCCCAAAAATGCTATGCCCATGCCGATCTTCTCCTTTGTGGTTACGTGCTCTTTAAGATAAATTACTCCAGCCAGGGCAACAAGAAGGGGAGAAACGGCTGAGATTAAAGTTGCATCAAGAACAGTTGTGTTTTCCAGACCAAGGAATAAAAGTCCCAGAGAAACGGTTGAGGTTAAAAAGCTATAAAGAAGAAGTTGCCAAAGATTTACGTTTTTGGGGAGTCTTAAGCCCGAAAGAAGCATCAAAACTATTGCCAGTGCCGCGGAGAGTCCAAAGCGGTATGTCAAAAAGGGCAAGGCAGAAATGCCCCCCAAGGTGAATTTGATAACCGGGCTTGCTACTCCCCAGATAATTGCCACTACAAGAAGTAGACCGTAGGCGTGCAGGCGGTAGGGGTTCATATAAGCTCGATAAGTCTATCAAGACCGAAGGAAAAGCCGACTGCCGGAATATCTTTACCAGCAAAAATTCCTATTAAATTGTCATACCTTCCGCCGCCTCCAATGGATAGCTCCTCAGGCTTCCCTTCGGGCTTGAGCTCAAAAATGCTTCCCGTGTAGTAGTCAAGTCCCCGGGCAAGGGTGGGGTCAAAATAAAAATCTTCATCTTTTTGAAGGGTATACTTTAAAGTGAGGAGCCCGAATATGCTTTCAAGATTTTGGGTGGGTTTTATGTTCTCAAGCTGATCCAAAAACCTTATCTTGTCTTCTCCATATCCTTTATTCGAAAGCTCCTTTTTTGCTCCTTCTTTGCCTATTTTTCCAATTTTATCTATAGCTCTTACCATGTCTTGGGATAGCCCTTCAAAATTTGTCCTGTCATTTATCGCCATTTTGGCTTGGGTAAGACCAAGTTTTCTTGCGGAAGCCACAGCTGCCGCAATCACCCTTGAGTCCTCATCTGGGGTTGTACTTCCTACAATGTCAAAATCAAGCTGGGTAAATTCCCTGAATCTGCCTTTTTGGGGATTTTCCCCACGAAAAACCTGGCCTATTTGGTAGCGGGCAAATGTGGGGGAAAGAACACTTAGGTTATTTGCAATAAAGCGCGCAAACGGCACGGTTAAGTCGTATCTGAGGGCTAATTTGCGGCCTCCGCGGTCGGTAAATTCATATATTAATTTCTCTTCCTCGCCGTATTTACCTTTAAGGGTGTCGGCAAACTCCAAAGTAGGGGTTTCCAACGGCACGAACCCGAACTCTTCAAGAACCTGGACGATTTTGCCAATAGCACCCTTCCGCTTTTTTGCAAGCTCCGGGGCAATGTCTCTAAAGCCTTTCGGCGTTTGTGGGCCTTTTTTCATACGACATCTACAATTTTATCTTCTTTTGAGGCACAAAACCAGGGGAGTTGTTAGCGTTACTGGGGAAGAACCAGAATGCTTCGGGCTACGAATTTTTCCTCTTGAGTATCGCCAATAACGGCTACTTTTTGCTCAGCCTCAAGGTCAGCAAAGTCGATTTCTTCGATTTCACCTTCGGATTCTAAATAGACACTTAAGTTTTTGTTGTCCGAGAAGGTTAGATTTTCCTGGCCGTTTAAGGATTCAACGCCAATCTGAGTTTTTTGCACGTCTGTGATTTTTCCCAAAATTACCCTTCTTGTTGTGGGTTCAAGGGGCTGGGAGATAAGCACACGCCTTGCGTCCAAAACCCCGTTTCCGTTTTGGAAACCCATGGCCAGAATAAAGTCTCCTATGGCCACGTCCGTATATTTTACCTCCCGTTTTGTTTTGTCTATTTTGATAATTGTAGTTAACTCGTCCGAGGCTGACACCTGGGCTATTTCTCCGCTCTGGGTTTTAACCTCAAGAGTGTTTTCCTGTTTATCAGTTATGGAGCCCATGACAAATTTCGGGGAAGAGCGGGCCGCTGATACTTTTTCCTGGACCTTCTCCCTGACTGAGTCTGTGGCTTCCTGGGAATCTTCGCTTGTGGGAGTCGGGGAGGATACTACTTTTGCAAACTCTGTGGAAAGAGCTAGAGTGAGTCTTTTTTCAACGGAATTTCCTCCCTCGTCAAATGCCCAGACGATTATTTGATTTGCACCCTCGATAAGTTCTACCTCGGCACTAAAAGCCCCGTCTTCTGAAGGCCTCAAAAAATAATCTTCGTCTTCTCCGGAAACCACAACCAGGTAGCCCAGAGACGTAATTCCGGTCAAATCCATCGGGTTTTCGGTAATTACTTCAAAGTCGTTGGGTTGGGCGATAGTAAGACCGTTGACTTGGGTCTGGGGCGGGGTAGAAGTTGGGGCTTGAGCTGTGCTTTTCGGGGAAAGGGCAACATTCGCCCTCCAGATACCAAAGGCGATAGTTAATCCCAAAAGACTTCCCGCAACGACCGCGATTAAAACCTCTTTACGCATATAACATTTAGCCCAGCCTTTGGGCTTTTGGCTTGCTAAATATAGGTGGCGGACGTGGTATTGTCAAGTTTGGAGTATTTTGCTAGGATGAGGCCTAGGTTATGGAGATTTCATATCTTGGTCATTCTTCATTTAGAATAAAAACCTCGGCGGGTTTTGTCGTGACGGATCCGTATGACCCCAAAATGGTGGGACTTAAGTTCTCGGGGGTTGAGGCTGATATTGTAACAGTATCCCACGACCACGCAGACCACAATCAGTACCAGCTTGTCAAAGGGGTCAAAAGAGTGGTTATGGGACCCGGAGAATACGAGATTGCGGGGATCTCCATTATAGGGATTCCTACGTTCCACGACGATAAAAAGGGGGAGCTCAGGGGGAAAAACACCATCTACATCATCGAGGCGGAAGGCTTAAGACTTGCCCACTTGGGGGATCTGGGGCACTTATTAAGTGAGGCAGAGGTGGAGGAGATTGGTCAGGTAGATATTCTGATTCTTCCGGTCGGGGGGGAATTTACCATTGGGCCAAAGGAGGCGACACAGGTTGTAATGGACATCGAGCCAAGAGTTATAATTCCCATGCATTATAAAACCCCAGGCCTTAATCCCGATGTTTTTTCCAAGCTTGTCCCAGTTGAGGAATTTTTGAAAGAAGTGTCACTTACAACGGAGAGGCTCCCCAAATTTTCCGTTAAGAAAGAGGAGCTGGGGGAAGAGCAGAAGGTTATAGTTTTAGAGGCCAAATAGGTCAAATCTTCTTCTTTACTTAAATAGGGATTGGTGTTAGAAAATACCTTACGAGATGGCGGATACAAAAACGGTAAAAGTTCCTCCCCATTCTGCCGAGGCCGAAGAAAGCGTTTTGGGAGCCCTTCTATTGGATAAAGACGCGGTGATTGCCGTTGCCGAGTTTTTGGCTCCTGAAGATTTCTACGACGATCGCCACAAGGAAATATTTATAAGTGCTGTTGAGCTTTTTGAAGAACGAGTACCCATAGACGTTCTTACTGTTTCGGAAAGACTTAAAAAAAGAAAAAGTTTAAAGATGGTAGGCGGGTCGGGTTATTTGGCCGACCTGGTAAATAAGGTGCCTACGGCCGCACACGTCGAACATTACGGCCGGATTGTCAAAGATGCGGCTACCAAAAGGGCACTCATGGCCGTAACCTCAAGGCTTATGGAGTTTTCCATGGATGAGTCTTTGGCAGCCCCCGAGCTGTTGGATAAGGCGGAAAGCGAAATATTCTCCCTTACCCAAAGGCACCTGGCCGATACATTCACTCCCATAAAAGCTGCCCTTGCGGAAAGCTTTGACAGGCTCGATGAGCTGCATAAACAAGCGGAAGGCTTAAGGGGTGTTCCTACCGGATTTAAGGATTTGGATGACGTCTTGGCTGGAATGCAAAAGTCCAACCTTCTTATTCTTGCAGCAAGACCTGGTGTGGGAAAGACTTCTTTGGCTCTTAACATTGCCCAAAACCTGGCAGTTAAGTATAAAAGGCCGGTTGGATTTTTCTCACTTGAAATGAGCAAGGAGGAGCTTGTGGATAGGCTTTTGGTAGCCCAGGCCGACATAGATGCCTGGAAACTAAAAACCGGAAAGCTTGCGGAGGAGGATTTTACAAAACTTTCAAACGCAATGGGGGAACTTGCCGAGGCGCCTTTATTTATAGACGACACGCCGGCGCTTTCTATTCTTGAGATGAGAACAAAGGCCAGGCGCCTTCAGGTGGAAAGTGGGGTGGACCTTATCGTAGTTGACTATCTGCAGCTTGCCAGATCTCGCCAGCTTGAAAATAGGGTCCAGGAAGTTTCGGAAATCTCCCAAGGGCTAAAAAATTTAGCAAGAGAGATAAAGGTGCCGGTTTTAGCAATATCTCAGCTTTCCCGGGCGGTTGAGCAAAGAGGAACCAGAAAACCGCAGCTTGCGGATTTACGCGAGAGTGGATCTATAGAACAAGACTCTGACGTTGTTATGTTTTTGTGGAGAGAAGAGGAGGATAACTCAGAAAATATAAATCTGGATATAGCCAAGCACAGAAACGGACCACTTCGTTCAATAAAGCTTTTCTTTAAAGGAGACAGAATCAAGTTTTACGGAAGGGACGTCAAAAGGGGGGGTGAGGAAAAATGAGTTTACCCGTTGAGCAACAACTCGGGCCTTACGAGGAATTTGGAATTCCCGAAGACCGTTATAGACTCAGCCAACTTGCCCCTTTTTATCAAAAATACTATTTGAAAATGGAGGTTAAGCCTGAGGCCTTGAATGGTGT
>Ga0075651_108_pt1 | contig 9289 bp, 9 predicted proteins | sample RifGroA1_FD_68396 | JGI IMG/M metagenome (GOLD analysis project Ga0075651, IMG submission 68396) | Microgenomates (Woesebacteria) bacterium GW2011_GWA1_45_8 | reverse complement strand
CTAGAATGAAAAAAATATTTATAATAAATCTTACCACAGATAATAAACAAAAAATTGAAAATAAAAAATTAGAGTTATTGAATCATTTTAAAGAGGTTGGATATAAGGAAATAAAATTTGCATCGGAGAGTAAATCGCTTTCTGCTGGTAATAACTTGACGGCCAATGAGAAAATCATCGCTCTTTGTAAAGAAATTGGGGCCAATGAAGATTATTGCGGTGGAACAGGCGCCGCCGCTTACATGGACGACAAAATCTTTGCGGAAAATGGAATAAAAATAACTGTCCAGGATTGGAAATGCAATGAATACCCTCAACTTTTTACCAAACAAGTTGGCTTTATACCAAACCTCTCGATAATTGATCTTTTAATGAACGCCGATATTAAGAGGGCACAAAATGTAATTCTAGGAAATGACTAAAATATTTATTAAGTTACCTAAGTGGCTACAGTTTACATTATTTATCATGTTATTAATTATTATTTTCCTATCTGCTTACTTAATATTTTATTCACTAAATGATGGGAAACCGGCTCGTTCATCCCCAGCACTAAAAGAAGGTACTATCAGTGCAAGTACTTTATCACCCAATAATCCAATCCACGATACAAATGAAACCGACAAAAAAGAAAATAGCCAGAAGGTTAATAACAATAATAGCCCCATACAAACTAATGCAAAGATAGAAGAGACCTATTCAAAAATCCTCTACTATCGGGCCTCGATTCCGTATTGGGACCAGACGGCTGCTTTTGCTTCTTTCAATCAAAATGTCCATCTTTTCAATTTTGTGACTGTTTTTTGGTATACACTTAGTCGCGACGGCGGTGTCCGCAAATACACCTATGCTACAGAAGATCCCCAAATAATCAATTTTGCTCACGCAAACGGCGTAAAAGTATTTGGTCTAATTGCCAATCTACCTGACGAAGGTGGTGGTTGGGATAGCGAACGGGTGAATAAGGTAATTAGTACGAAATCGGCTCGAGGTAACCATATCGCTGACATTATCTCTTTAGCGGAACGGATGAATTTTGACGGTATCAGTATTGATTATGAGAAGCTCGAAACTTATCAGAAGGACAATTTTACCGCCTTTATCAAAGAATTAGCTCCCGCTTTACATGAAAAAGGGAAACTTTTGGGTGTCGCTATCCACCCAAAATCTGGCGAAGGTAAACCCCAAGAAGATAATGGTTCCGCGGCGCAAGACCTTGTGCCAATTTCCCTTGCTGCTGATCAACTTTATTTTATGACTTATGGCGAGCATTGGGATGAATCTCTACCTGGACCAATTGCCTCCCTTAGTTGGGTAAGAAATGTAATAAATTATGCACTCTCAATCAGCGTGCCACGGGAAAAAATCTTTATGGGCGTACCGCTTTACGGTCTGGATTGGCCAAAAAATGGCTCGTCGTACGGTACAGCCAAAGGTCTCACCTATTCCGAAGTTGCCGGTCTGATAAATCAATATAAACCCACGCTGGTCGTGGATACCGCCGAAGGCAGTGCTCATTTTACTTAGTATGGTTTGAAAACTACCAAACTGTTCAGCCAAAGTTGGAATTTGCCAAAAGTTTTGGCATTTCCGCCACCTTCTGGCGCCTCGGCGGTGAAGATCCCCAAGTCTGGACCACCGCTAAACAATTCCGCTAATTCTTGCATTTCTATGGGATTTAAGATATAATCCCTGACCACAAAATCAGTCTGGAGGAAAGGGAGGATCTGCCATGGGAGGGCTGCCAGATAACGCCAGGACCGCTTTCGATAACAGTCCGCATTTGAAGGTGGTCTACTGGCCTTTTGTCCGAGCCAACGGTGAGGCCGGTATTCAATCCCGAGTGTTCCTTCGTAACGGGGCGACGGCAATTGCTCTCGATGTGAAAACCCACGAGGTCTACGTGGTACGCCAAACTCGCGAGACACCCGAGGGCTCAATTACTACTATTGAGCTTCCTGGTGGTGGTGTCGATTCAGGTGACACACCGCTAGACACAGCTCGGAAGGAGCTGCTCGAGGAAGCTGGCGTCGTTGCTCTCAACGAACAAGACTGGGTGCCGCTTTACCGAGAAGATGGGGTGCATCCAATCGATGGTCTTGCCTTCACCAGTCAACATGCGTTTCTCTTACTGGCGGGGAGGAAAGTCCAAGACCCTTCCGGTGAGGAAAACACAGAGGTAACAACAGTACCCCTGTCTGAACTCATCGCTATGGATAACCGCAACGAGTTCAATGACCCTCTTGGTCCCTACGCCATGCGTCGAGCCCAAGACTGGTTGAGGGAACACCGTCCAGATCTGCTCACATAACACAAAGCTGGCCCAACCAATCGCTCCGCATCTACCCGCGGGGCGATTTTCGTAAGAAAACGTCGTTCGAAGGACGTCATTTTCTTTTTCTTGACAAAAAATCTTATAGTAAGTAAACTACTCTCTACTCTAAGCAAGGAAGGAGATTTTTGCCATGGCAAAACAAACCCAACCTGTTGGAAACAAAAGAGTCCTGGCAGTCTTCGGCCACCCCGACGACGCGGAGCAGTTCTGCGGTGGCACCCTAGCCCTTCTTGCCAAAGAGGGGTTCAAGGTTACCATACTAGCTCTTACGTCTGGGGAGTGCGGCTCGCAACAACTCCCTGCAGAGGAAATAGTCGCCATCAGGGCCAAAGAGGCAGAGGAAGCGGCAAAGAAGATCGGGGCAAAGTATCGGTGTTTGGGAATAAGGGACGGTTGTGTGAGCTATAATCTAGGAACTGCCCAAAAGATCGTGGCAGTAATCCGTGAAATAGATCCGCTCATCATCCTCACTCACCCAACTGCTGATTACATGACCGATCATGCCCACGCGGGACAGTTGGTGCTTTGGGCGGTTCCGGAGTCACGTCACTCAAACTTCCCAGCGCCGATCAAAGCCCCAGCTCTTGAAGCACAACCGTTCGTATACCACACTGATCCACAGGGGCTGATCGGACCTGATGGACAGATCGTACGGGTGAACACGATCGTTAATATAAGCAGTGTGATTGAACAGAAGCTGGAAGCTTTCTCTGCTCACGAAAGCCAGATGAGCTTCCTCGAAAAGAAGGGTAAAGGAGCGGTCGAAAAAACTCGGCGCTGGGCGATCATCCGGGGGCAACAAGTTCGCATCGAATATGGGGAGGGTCTCTGCCAGCAACTACTCGAGGAGTACCCTCGGAGAAACATACTGGCAGAAATCTTAGGGGAGAAAGTCTTCACCTTGTAGTTTACCTTCCCAAACACAATCAACCAATCGCCTCGCGACTACCCCGCGGGGCGATTTTCGTTAGAAAACATCGTCCGAAGGACGTTATTTTCTTTTACATCAACCTTGACTATTGTTGGCAAATATCCTATAATTAGCAGCTTGCCGGTCAAACCGCAATAAAGAAAGGAGAACCAGCATGACAGCTCGTTACTCTATTGTTAAAGGAAATTGGGGTGACTTGTTGATAGGTCCAGACGGACGAGTAGCTGGAGATGAATACATGGATCCGGCCCACCTCCAGCTGGGAGACGAGGGTTACAAGAATCTCCAGCGAGAGAGAGTATGGCAGCTGGGTGTAACTCTCTTGCAAGAGATCAGGGCAGAACGTCCAGAGCTGCAGGCGTACGGAGTAGAAAAAACGAGCGGCTTTATGGCCCACCCAGAGGGTTGGCTGACCGAATTCATTTTCCACGTACGTTCAAGGAGGCTTGGTTTACTAAGCCGCCTATTCCCAAGGATACTGGCCGTCGTTAGGTCAGATCACGGGCTGCTGCCTTACTCAAGGGTCGAGGTAAAACAACCTGGGATCTGGGAGGTGGCTTCACGAATTGGTGGCCAGGCGAGAAAGTTAGACTTCTCGGTGGAGAAACCCAAAAAACTCTTCTAAACCGAGCCGATCATCAGTTTGGTATAAGATCAACTCCTGCTGCGATATCGCTCCGCAACTTCCCAGCGGGGCGATTCTTTTTTTGCGTTAACCAAGCTGCTCTTTACTTCTTGTCGGCGGTACCCAACGACCAGCTGAAGAGCTGAAAAAGCCAGGAATTATCGAGCTAAGTAACACCACGGAAACCGCAAAATGCATGACAAAGAAAAACAATCCATAAAATATAAACTGTGGTTTTTTATTTATTAGGCCAATCACTACTGTGGTAGCATAATCGATCAGAAAAGTACCGATAAAGATGTCTCCCAAGCTTAGGTGCTTGTACAGCCCAAATTGTTGGTAAAGATTATTAAATCCGTCTAAGATAGAGTTTGCCCCCGAATACCAAGGCGATACAAGATAAAGTAGCAGAAATGGTAAAAAGAGGACAAAAATAGAATTAGCTATCACTTCAAAAGAAAACACCCCAAGCGTCAGCCAGAAAAATGATGGCCAGACACCGTTTGCTTTAACTGTTTGGAAAAAACCAATATTCCAACGTCTCACTTGATTCACATAATCTCTGAAGTTATCCGGGTACTGATCCCAGGCAATCAGAGAAGGATGATAGCCTAGCTTTGCCAGTCTCTTTTTGTGAAACTGAAAAGCGAGGTTGAAATCCTCAATTAAAATCCCTGGGGTATCAATCTTTAGTTGTTTCAAAACATCCGAGCGGTATATGGTACAAAAGCCCGGGATCACATAATTCACGCTAGTATATTTCCAAGTCTGACCGTAGATCAGCAGATACTGAAGCAGCCGATTGAGTCTTTCTCGGTAGGAAATAAAATAATATTTTAAATTTGGAATCCAGTGCTGGCGCCAGACAATTCGGGAGCTCGCAAAAACCACACCAATAGCGGGGTCGTTGAAGAATGGCAAGGCCTTTTTTACGAATTCCTTATCAGGTCTAGTGTCAGCGTCTAATATGAACATCAGTTTGTATCTTTCAAAGAGACGAAACCGACGAAGTAAATAAACCATTGCCCTCGCCTTACCTCTTCCTGGGTCTAGGTAAGAAACATGACAGCCCTCCATCCTGGCTCGGCGATAAGTTTTGTCACCCGAGCCGTCGGAAACGACATAGATCTGTTTTTGATCCAACATCTGTTTTAAAGCTTGAATTGACCGTCGGATGACAAGTTCTTCGTTGTGAGCCGGTAAAATTACCGCTATGTCTTCCGACTTCATTTCCGCCGGACCAGGAGTTGGGTAGATAGATTTTTTAATAAATTTTTCAATTATCAATCGTATCAGACCAACTAGCGCCCAAAACGTGATACTTATTCCGATTGGTAGTCCAAATGGAGAAGAAATTGGTTTCATAGTTAAACTTTGATTGTAGCAGAGTGGGGCAATTTAAGAGTGCGGGCAAGTCCTTCTTCAAGGCTGATCTTGGGTGACCAACCAAGGGCTTTTATCTTTGTTAGCTTTGGCCGCCGTGCTTGGTGATCATGAGAAGGTCGGGGCAGAAAGCTTAGTTTTACATCCGTATCCGCAAGCCTCGCCAAGGTAGTAGCAAGCTTTAGAACAGTCACCTCTTTGTCGCTGCCTAGATTGTATACTTCTCCGGGTCCTCCCTTTCTCATCGCTAGCACCAAACCATTAATCAAATCATCCACATGGCAGAAGGTCCGCTTTTGAGTACCGTCACCGTGGATGGGCAATGGTTTACCAGTTTCTATGGCGTTTAAAAACACAGGTATAACCCGCTGATCTTTGTAAGACATGTTGGGGCCGTAGGTGTTGAAGACCCGTACAATTCGAGCATCAACTTTGTGTTTTCGCACATACATCGCGGTCAAGCTTTCGGCAAAGCGTTTGCCTTCTTCGTATGAACTCCGTAAACCTACCGGGTCTACATTACCGGTATATTCTTCCCCCTGAGGAAAAACTAGTGGGTCTCCGTAAACCTCCGATGAACTTGTAAATAAAAATCGTGCCTTGGACGCAAGAGCAATATCAAGAACATTTTTAGTCCCGAACGAGGTTGCAGAAAGCATTTCTTCGGCCAGTGTTACGAGATTTGGAACTCCCGTTGGACAAGCTAAGTGGTAGATTTCATCAAATTTAAAACCGGTGAGTTTACCCTTCAGTGAAGGGTCTTCGACCGCAGCCTCGATGAAAGTAAAGTTTGGCGCTGATCTTAAATCCTTCAAGTTTTCTCGGCTGCCAGTAATAAAGTTATCAACCCCAACAACAAACTCTCCTTGTTCCAGAAGATATTCGGCTAAATTTGATCCTATAAAACCAGCGCTTCCAGTAATTAATATTTTTTTCATATCAAATATCTTTGCTCTTTAAAGAATTATTTCGGGCAAATTTTTTCAGAATATTCCTGCTATCAATTATTGGTTTATTAAGCGACCCTAGCATTTCGTACGGGACGCCTTGATGGTCAGTTGCTATTATAATAACATCCTGCTCGAGTAAGGTTTCATAGTTTAATGGTTTTGAGGCGTGGCCGTTTAGTTTTGGAACATGTGGATCAAAATAGGAAACCCTAAAGCCTCTTCTTTCTGCTTCTTCCCATATTTTTAACGCCGGTGATTCCCGTGTGTCAGAACTGCCAGGTTTATAAGCAATACCAACAAGCAGCATTTTTGCTTTTTTGCCATTTGGCCGCCCGTTTAAGGCTTTTTTTGCTTCTTGAACGATTTTTTTAGGTTGTGCTTCGTTCACCGCAATTGCAGATTCAACAATACCCAAACGAACTCCCTTATTCCTTGCTTCTTCAACTAAATAGACGGGGTCGACTGGAATACAATGACCGCCTACACCAGGTCCTGGGTAATGTGGCATAAAAGCAAACGGTTTGGTTGCTGCAGTGTCTATGACTTCCCAAATATCAATGCCAGAACGGTCGGCATAGTTTTTAATTTCGTTTATTAGACTAATATTAACTAATCGAAAGGTGTTTTCGAGTATTTTTGAAAGTTCAGCTACTTCAGCTGTGGTTGTAGGTACTACTCTTTCAATAAAATTAGAATAAAACTCGACTGCGAGGAAGGCTGATATTTCATCTATCCCTCCGACAACTTTTGGTGTGTTTTTAATTGTAAAGCGGGTGTTGCCTGGATCAACACGCTCTGGAGAAATTGCCAGATAGAAATCTCGACCGCATTTTTTACCTGATCCTTCAAAGATTGGCAAAACAAAGGTCCGCAGGGTCCCAGGTGCAACAGTGCTTTCAACTATGACTAGCTGCCCTTGCCTTTGCAGACTTGCTACATCACTGCTCGCCTGCCTTAAACAATTTAGGTCTGGCTTGCGATTTCTATCCAATGGGGTAGGCACACAGATGCAAATGACGTCGCAGTTTTCGAAATTTCTTATATCAGTTGTTGGTCTGAAATATTTGTGGTCAATACTACGCAGTTTATCTTTATCAATATCATAACCGTAAGTTTGATAACCAGCCGAAAGCAGAGCTCTTACCAAAGCTTGGCCAACATAACCAACACCAATAATACCAACGCAGGCATTTTTTGTTTTTATTTTGTCCAAGAGTTGAGGAAAATAGTTTACTTTTGTAGAAAATTCCGATTTAAGCACTCTATAATTTCTATAGGCAGCTTAAATTTTGATAAAAAAAGGCTTTACTACAAGATTCTACAATAAGTTATGACTAACATGCAAGTGCTTTTTTGTTTATCATTATACACGAATAAACCCGAGAATAAATTACTACATTCGGCATTAATTTTCAATATAGTTTTTTAGAAATTTATGCCAGTAAACGGGTTTTTGCTAATGGAAGAAGTGCTGCTTTATCAACGCACCTCCGCATAAAGTTTAATTACTTATTGACAATGTGTATATATTTGTGTAAAGTAATTATGTATTAACTATGGTTACACGATTAAATATTTCTATTCCAACTGAAACAGCAACCAAACTTAAAAAAATCGCCCCCAAACGAGGGGTTAGTAGCTTTTTGGCCTCTGCGGCCGAAGAAAAAATTAGCAGGATAGAACGGGAAAAAGCTCTGAAAGAACTCCTCGAAGCCCCACCTGCTTTTACGGATATCAAGGATTCAGTTAAATACATCAGGAAAATGCGTCGCCTTGATGAAAAACGGATGAAACGCCTCGGAATATGACCACTTATCTACTGGATAGTAACATCTTGATGGATTTTTTCAAACAGAAGAAGGAGGCAGTTGATCTTGTAACAACTCTTTTAGGAACCGGGGGTCTAGCCGCATCAATTTTATCGGTGACTGAGCTGCGCGCCGGTTGGACACATGACCAGGCGCGATTTTTCCTCTCCCGATTTTATCGCTTAGTCAAAGTCGAAGATATAAATCTTGAGATAGCAGAACTAGCCGGAAAATATCGCAACGAATACAAATCCAAAGGCCTCACAATCCCCACAATTGATACGCTAATCGCCGCTACAGCAATTATTAATAATTACCAACTTGTCACCCGCAACAAAAGAGATTTCCCCATGCCCGAGATTAAATTCCTCGATTTTTAGTAAGATATAAGGATCCTCCTGACGCAGCGAGTCAAAATGGAAAAAATGCGGACTAATCAATGCTTCCTAACACCGCTCGTAAAAACTTTCGAAAGTCGAAACTAATTAACCGGGGTCGGTGGGGTGCGTGTGACAAAATCAAAAGCGGTATCGGTGTCAAAACCGAGGATCCCTACAACTCGCAAGTCTTTACACTTTCGCCGTTCAGACAGGTATCGATCCCGTCTTCGCCTTTGAGTGAATCGGAATCAGGGCCGCCGTCTAAGTAATCATCACCGGCCCCACCTTTCAGACCATCGCTTCCTTCCCGACCAAACATAGTATCATTTCCGTTTCCGCCTTTCAGGGAGTCGCTGCCAGTTCCACCATCGAGATAATCATTACCCTCTTCGCCCTCGAGACCGTCGGAACCTTCCCCACCGTACAATCGGTCATCGCCGTTATTCCCTTTGATCGAATCACTACCACCCTGACCTAAAATTACGTCATTTCCATTATTACCTCTCAAAGAATCATTACCACTTCCCCCAACAATACAATCATCACCGTTATTTCCATTAATAGAATCTCCACCTTCAAATCCAAATATCAGATCGTTGTCGGGAGTTCCGTTCAGACTATCTCCTCCGGAAGTTCCATAAATCGGCTCACCGTCAAATTTTATCGCAGCGCATTCCGCTGGCACTTCCCCAGCGGTGCCAATAATCAAATCAAAAATTACCTGTTTACCTTGAAAGGGATTGCCAGTTTCTGGATCAAAAGTGACTGTGAAAGTATAGGTCGTGGTGCCTTTGCTACCTAGAATCGAAAGTGGAATTTCATTTGATGCCGTCTCCGCAAAAAAATCGGAAAGGTGCTTTGGTCCTGTGGCACTAGA
>Ga0075651_107_pt1 | contig 10007 bp, 7 predicted proteins | sample RifGroA1_FD_68396 | JGI IMG/M metagenome (GOLD analysis project Ga0075651, IMG submission 68396) | Microgenomates (Woesebacteria) bacterium GW2011_GWA1_45_8 | reverse complement strand
AAAGATATTCCCACTCTGAGGTTAGGTTATGTTCACGAGGTCTAAAGTTATAATACGAGTAGGCGAAAGTTTCCACTCCCGCCCCGAAGATTGGATTTGCTCTCCAGACGTAAACCGCCCCCTTCCAAACTATTTTTCTTATTTCTCCGGACTCCGTTCCTCCAGGCTCCGGGGAAAGAGTTTGGGGCGGAGCATTCTTAAATATGCTTGCCGCACTTGGTGTCCAAATAGTTCCCACCCAGAAGGCGGTGGCCGCAACCAAGATGTGCCAGATAATAAATCTTTTGAAGTTTTTCCGTGCTGAAACTACCCAAAACAAAACCTCCGCGGCGATAAATGCCAAAAGACCAGAGCGCGATTTCGTATAAAGAAGGGTTAGGAAAAAAAGAAGAGAAACTCCCATCCAAAATAAAACCTTTCCGGGCCCTAGTTTATTTTTAAGTCCCATGGCCCAGACCAGGGGAAGAATTGCTACAATCCAGGCTGCCAGCCAATTGGGTTGACCCAGGGTTGAAAATACCCGGTTTACAACATCCTGGACCCAAATCTCTTTATCGATTCCAAAGTGTTGGGCAACCCCGTAGAGACAAACCAAGACACCCGAGGCGATTAGGTAATAGGTAGACCTAAGGGCTGCCTTTTTATCCATATTGGAAACGAAGGCCCAGTATAAAAGGCCGTAGGATAAAAAAGAAAGAAGCCCCCCGTGGGAGCGGGAATAGTAACCGAATAAGGACGTTATGGGGTCAATGGAGACGATTGTAGAGACTACTTGTGAGAAGAGGAATAGAAGTAGTGGAATATCCAATATTGTGCGACGGAATACTATTTTTTTGTAATAAACCATCCTTATAACCCAAACCGAAAGGATAATAACAGTGAGCACATAGGTTGCCACCATCTTGTTAAACTCGAAAAGTTCCGAAGTTTTGGGAAAAACTATTAGAGGAATAAAAAAGAAAAGAATATTAAAAAGGATGGGTAAAAGCTTTGTTACAACCCAATACATCCTAGAATGAATTTACACCAAAAGAGACCTTGGGAAAAGTCTTTTTGGCCTTTGCTAAAAGTCGGGGTTTTATTATACTTGGGCAGCCTTATGCTTAATAGAATTCTGGGGTTTTTTTCTCACGACGTGGGAATCGATTTGGGCACCGCCAATACTTTAGTTTGGGTAAGCGGGAAAGGAATAGTTATTAGAGAGCCGTCGGCGGTAGCCCGACACAAAAAAACGAAGGAAATTCTGGCAATAGGCTCATCAGCGAAAAAAATGTTGGGAAGAGCCCCAGCAAGCATAGAAACAATAAGGCCATTAAAAGACGGAGTAATTGCCGACTTTGACGCAACCACCGCCATGCTTTCCCACTACATCAAAAAAGTACACGAATCGGGAAGCGTAATTCCCAAGATACCCAGACCCAGAATTGTAATTGGGATTCCTTCAGGTGTTACCGAAGTAGAAAGAAGGGCGGTTGCCGATGCGTGTGTTTCTGCCGGAGCTCGTGAAGCGCACCTTATCGAAGAGCCAATGGCAGCTGCAATCGGTGCGAACCTTCCGGTGGAGGAGCCTGCGGGTATTTTTGTGGTCGATATCGGAGGAGGAACGGCTGAAATTGCGGTAATTTCTTTGGGGGGAGTAGTTTTGGGCAGCTCGATAAGGGTTGCGGGGGACGAGATGGATGAGGCAATTATCGGATATGTACGGCTTAAGTATTCCCTACTTTTGGGACAACCCACGGCAGAGGCCGTCAAAATAAGTATTGGATCTTTTCAAGAGGAGAAAGAAAAGTTTGCTGTTGTAAGAGGAAGGGACCTGGAAACGGGACTTCCTAAGTCGGTAAAGCTTTCCAGTAGCGAAATAAGGGAAGCCCTTATTCCCACAATTCAAGAGATAGTTACAAGCATTTCAGACACACTTGAAGAAACCCCGCCGGAGCTTATTTCGGACGTTATGGAGAAAGGAATTGTTTTGGCCGGGGGGGGCTCTCTTATTCCCGGGATTGACAGGTTAATCTCGGGGGAAACAAAAATGCCGGTTTGGATTGCGGATGACCCTTTGACCTGTGTAGTCAGAGGCTGCGGGAAACTTTTGGAGGACTCAAGGCTATTGGCAAAAATAAGGGTAAGTAGGAGCTTATAACCTCCCCCTTTCGGGTTAGTTGTAAAATAGTACTTTATGGAGACGCTTTCCTCGACCAAGACCCAAAGCTGGCTATTTTGGTTTCTAAGGGGAGCTCTTATATTGGGTTTTCTGATTCTTGTAGGAAGACTTCTGGAGCTTACTATTATTAAAGGGGCTTATTTTAGGTCTTTGTCAGAAGAGAATCGGATCAGAAGAATTCCCATCTCTGCCCCCAGGGGAAGAATTTTAGCACGGGCAGGCGAAGAGCTGGTTGGAAATAAGGAAGTAAAAAAAAGAATCATCTTTAACCCCGAGTCTGGTTATGAAAAAGTAGATTTTAAGGTTGGGGATCCCCAAGACGAGACAATTACCGAATGGGTCAGAGATTATAAGTTAGCGGAGTCATTCGCACACGTAAGCGGCTACCTGGGGCAGACATCCCAAGAAGAAGTCGGAACCGTTGACCCGCTTTGTCCTGAAAAAGGTCCAAGAAAATCGGGGGGTTGGGTAGGAAGAACGGGGCTTGAGGCATACTACGAGTGCCGGCTTTCGGGGGTCGACGGGGAAGAGCTTGTTGAGGTTGATACAACTGGAAAAAGGGTAAGAACCCTTGGGAAAAAAGACCCTACCTCTGGACAGGACATAACTACATCAATTGATTTTTCCTTGCAGCGGGAGGCCGCAAATGCCCTAGGAAATAAAAAGGGAGCTGTTGTTGCCCTTAGCGGGACGGGCGAGGTATTGGCACTTCACTCCTACCCCTCCTTCGACCCCAACCTTTTTGTGACAAAAGGAAAAGAACAAGAAATATCAGCCCTTTTGAAAAACCCCGACGAGCCCTTTTTCGATAGGGCAATAGGAGGGCTTTATCACCCGGGAAGTGTTTTTAAGCCTTTTGTTGCGATCGCGGCCGTTGAAGAAGGCAGGGTTGACGAGAATTTTTATTATGAAGACCCCGGAGTTATAACCATAGGCAGGTTTTCCTACTCCAACTGGTATTTTAATCAGTATGGCGGCAAAGAAGGTAAAATCGGCCTTGTAAGGGCAATTGCACGCTCCACAGACACCTTCTTTTATAAGGTTGGGGAGATGCTGGGGGTTGATGAGATTGTTAAGTGGGCCCATAGGTTCGGACTTGACGAGGCGACGGGGCTGGACCTTCCCGGAGAAGTATCGGGACTCGTTCCTTCTCCGGAATGGAAGCTTAGAGTAAAAGGAGAGAGGTGGTTTTTAGGAAATACCTATCATATGGCAATAGGTCAGGGAGACATTGCGCTTACCCCTATTGAGGTAGGTCGGGCGACACTTGGGGTTGCCACTGGCGAGCTTTGCGAGCCCAAGATTGTTGGCGATACAAATTGTCGGGAGATTGAATTGGGAGATAAAAGTGTGGAAATGGTAAAAGAGGGAATGCAGGACGCCTGTTTGTCGGGAGGAACGGGTTTTACCTTTTTCGACTTTGAACCAAGCGTTGCCTGCAAAACCGGGACCGCGGAGACATCTCTTGAGGGACAATCCCACGCTTGGTTTAGCGTATTTGCACCCGTTGACTTTCCCCAAATTAGCCTCACCGTTTTGGTAGAAAAAGGGGGCGAGGGCTCAAAGGTCGCCGGCCCCATCGCCAGAAGGATCTTTGATTTCTGGTTTCATGGTAAAATTCCCCAAAATGACCGAGAGAAATAGCCTAATTGCTCTATCCTCATATATAGTCTTTGGGCCTAGAAGGATTGAGCTTCTTTTGTCTTTTTTTCAAAGTGCAAAAAAGGTTTGGGAGGCTTCGGAAAATAAACTTTTAGAAGTGGGATTAAGTCCAAGGATGGTAAAAGGATTTGGGAAGTATCGGGCAGAATTCAACCCCAAAGGCTTTTTTAAAAGGCTTAAAGAAAATAAAATTGGAGTCCTGGTTTTTAGCGACAGGGCCTATCCCCAAAACTTAAAAGACCTGGAAGGAAGACCCGTGGCCCTTTATGTTAAAGGAAGTATCAACTGTCTTAAAGAAAATTGTATAGCCGTTGTCGGGTCAAGAAATATGTCCGAGTACGGGAGTATTGTTTCCTGGGATATAGCTTTTGATCTTGCCTCCAGGGGGATTACCATTGTATCGGGCCTGGCAAGAGGCATCGATACCCAGGCGCACAGCGCCGCCATTAAGGCGAAAGGCAAAACGGTTGCAGTCTTTGGATGCGGCCTTGATAGGGTCTACCCTCCACAGAATTCCAATCTTGCACGGCAAATAGTGGAGGAGGCGGGACTCCTTATCTCCGAATACCCCCCGGGTTATCCGCCCCTTCCCGGAAATTTTGCTGCAAGAAATAGAATTATTTCCGGCCTTTCAAAGGCGGTTGTAGTTGTTGAGGGAGCCGCAAAAAGCGGGACACTTCTTACCGCCTCAGCGGCAGCAGAGCAGGGAAGGACGGTCTTTGCAGTTCCCGGGCCAATTACATCTGCCCTTAGTGCAGCGCCTTTTTTCCTTCTTCAAAACGGGGCAAGGCTTTTTACAAGTACCCAAGACGTAATAAGTGAGCTTCAAACTTGACCGGGCTGGTAGAATATCTTCTTTAGACTTCGGTCGGAGTTTTTAAGCTAGACTAAGAAGATTATTAGGTGTACAAAGAAAGTTATGGATTTAATCGTTGTTGAGTCGCCGACAAAAGCAAGAACTCTTTCCAGGTTTTTGGGAAGCGGGTTTGACTTGGAAGCAACAATGGGGCATATCAAGGACCTTCCCAAGTCTACCTTGGGTGTGGATATTGAGAAAAACTTTGAACCCTTGTATGAGCCCATCGCCAAAAAGAAAGACGCAGTTTCAAAAATCAAATCAAAAGCAAAAAATGCTAAGAATATCTACATCGCAACGGATCCTGACAGGGAGGGGGAGGCAATTGCCTTCCACGTTTCCGAAATTATAAACGGCAAGAAAAACTTTCGCATAGTATTCCATGAAATTACCAAGGAGGCTGTCGAGGAGGCTTTGAAAAACCCTCGGGCAGTTAATGTAAATCTTGTGGACGCTCAGGTTGCACGAAGGGTTTTGGATAGGCTTGTGGGTTATAAACTTTCTCCACTTTTGTGGAAAAAAGTAAGAAGAGGACTTTCCGCAGGAAGGGTCCAGTCTGTTGCAGTAAGGCTCATCGTTGAGAGAGAAAAAGAAATTGAGTCTTTTACTCCTCAGGAATATTGGGACATCTTCTGTCTTGTTTCAAAAAAGGATAGCAAAGAAGAGTTTTCGGTAAAACTTATAAAGATAGGAGAAGGGTCCGCCAAAATAACTAACGAGAAACAGGCTACCCAGGTGGTATCCGACCTTAAGGGAGCCTCCTATAAGGTTTCATCTGTTGAAAAAAGAGAAGTTAAAAAATCCCCGTATCCTCCTTTTACTACCTCTACTATGACCCAGGCGGGGGCAAGAATTTTCGGCTGGTCGGCAAAAAAAACAATGAGTCTTGCCCAAAAGCTTTATGAGGAAGGTGCAATTAGCTATCACAGAACGGATTCCACATTCGTCGCCGCAAGCGCCCTAGAGAAAGTCAGAGGATACATAAAAGAAAAATTCGGGAATCAGTACCTTCCGGCATCCCCAAGATTTTATAAAACAACTTCAAAAGTAGCGCAGGAAGCCCATGAGGCGGTACGCCCCACCGACGTTAATTTTAAATTCGTGGCAAAAGCTTCAAGGTTCGGCAAAGACGAGGAGACCCTTTACCAGCTTATATGGAAAAGATTTGTTGCGAGTCAGATGAAAGAAGCTTTGTACGACGAAACCGTAATCGAAATAACCGCACTCAAATATCTTCTTCGGGCCTCTGGGCAGGTGATTAAATTCGACGGCTGGAAAAAGGTTTTGCCTTCAAAGCTGGACGAATTGGGTCAGATAACCCTTCCCGGAGTTAAGAATGGGGAGGATCTTAATCTTGTGAAGGTGGACCCGCAGCAGAAGTTTACTGAAGCTCCGGCAAGATATACCGAGGCTTCCTTGATAAAAACATTGGAAAAGTTGGGAATAGGCAGGCCCTCGACTTATGCTCCGATAATTTCAACAATTCAGATTAGAAATTATGTGGAGAAAGAAGAGGGTAAATTTATTCCTACGCCAGTGGGAGTTGCGGTGGTTGACTTTCTTGTTGCCAATTTTCCGGATATTTTCGACTACGCATTTACAGCCGAGATGGAGGATACCCTTGATAAAATAGCAGACGGTAAAAACGTTTGGACAGATTCCATTAAGAAATTCTGGAACCCATTTAATGACAAACTGACCGAGGTCACAAAGCATTCCAAGAGGGTAAAAATAGAAGTTGAAAAATTAGGAAAGAAGTGTCCGACATGCAAACAGGGAGAGCTGGTAATTAGAGTTGGAAGATTCGGGAAATTCATCTCCTGCTCCAGGTTTCCCGACTGTAAACATACCGAGAAGTATGTTGAAAAAGCAGGGATGAAATGTCCGGAGTGTGGCAAAGGGGACGTGATTGTTAAAAAGACAAGGCGTGGTAAAAGGTTTTTTGGTTGTTCAAGATACCCTAAATGCAAATGGGCAAGCTGGCGAAATCCTAAGCCCGAGGCAAAAACACAAAATGTAGCGGGTACGCCTTAAACTTTTGCGTATTGACACCCCATAGAGCTTCTTGATAAAACCTCTAGGATGGAGAGAAAAGAAAGAAGACCCGTTCTTAAATTTTTAAAGCTTCACAAAGATGCAATACTTCCGGCTTATGTCTATGAAGATGACGCAGCTTTTGGCCTCTCCTCAATAGAAAGTTTTCAACTAAAGCCTCGAGAGGTTCGAGCAGTTCCCACTGGTTTAGCAGCCGAAATCCCCGCGGGGTGGTTTGTGTCATTTAGGGGAAGGGGAAGTGTTTCGTCGCTAGGAGTGGATGTGCTTGCGGGGGTAATTGACGCAGGTTACAGGGGTGAGTGGAAGGTGGTTTTAGCCAATGTGGGAAGAAAGCCTTACAAAGTTCAAAAGGGAGAAAGAATCGCCCAGGGAATTCTTCAGCCAGCTCCTCAAGCGAAAATTATTCGGGTTGATAAATTATCGGAAACAAAACGTGGAGGAAAAGGTTTTGGTTCAACCGGAAGGAAATGATAGAGAGAAGATATACAGTCGAACCTCTGCCATATACCCAGAATGTAGAAAGATTTGCACCCCCTTATATCCCAGAGAATTTTACCGAGGAAGAGCGTCAATACCTTAAACCCTTTTTTAGTAATTTAGATAAACCTGTTTTTGTAATCCACCACCTTCCGGAGGAGGTGATTGGGGCGTTGTCCTCACGCTATAGTAGGACTACCGATGGACTAAGGAGGGTTTTTTTAAGAGAGTATATTCTTCCCATCGTTAATCCCGAGCAAAATAAACAGGAGTGGGATAGATTAAATTCCGAGCAGAGGCTGGAAGCGTTAAAAACAAAAGCGAAATTTCTAGACCTTTTGAATTTTTTGAGCATGCATGAAGGGATCGATTATGTTGTTAATATTCAAAGGGGGCGAAAGTTTTTCGATAAATGGTTGGCAGAATATGGCGATGATTCCATTTCCGAGATGGGGGGAGTACACATTGCAATTGAAGGGCTTTCCAATGTGGCCGTTAAGGAAATTGAAGACAAAAGGGTGGGCATATCCCCCCTTGAGAAATCCACCCGTTATGTTTCTTTCTCTGACAGACGCCCTGACGGAAATTACCTGTATGCAGTGCCAGGGGAGTTAATTGGGACAGGGTTTGAGAGTCCTTATCGGTTAGTTGCAGACCTTCTATTTGAAACGTATAGCCAAATCTCTGGACCCTACCTTGATTACATAAAAGAGTGTTATCCCAAAGATGAGGATGAAAGCGAAAATTCGTTTAATAATTCGCGGAAAGCTAAACGGTCTGACGATCTACGTGATCTCTTACCTTTCGCAACCCAAACTAATGTAGCACTTTTCGGAAACGGCAGGGCTTTTGAAGATTTGATAAATAGACTAATGGACCACCCGCTTGGGGAAATTAGGTTCTGGGGACAAGCGATCTGTAGTGAGCTTGAAAAAGTTGTTCCGTCTTTCGTAAGAAGGCCTAAAACCCAACGGGGTGCGGAAGTTCAAATTTATCGTACTAATCTAAAAAAACTTAGGGAGGAATTAAGCCGAAGAATATTTAATGGCAGTAAGACTTCTGTCAGAAAAGGATGGGCACAACTGGTCTCTTTTAATGCTAAGGCAGACATCGACATTTTATCCTCTTTTCTGTTTCCTTCCGCAAGTCCTCTTACGTTGTCCGAAATAAGAAGACAGATTTCTGAAATATCTTATTCTGATAGAGAAAAGATGCTTCAGGAGATTCTTAAAGAGAGAAAATTCGGCAAGGCGGATGCCAGAAGAGAAGAAGTAAGATTTAGAAAAGTACCAAGGGCTTTCGAAAATGCGCACTATCTTTTCGAAGTATGGGCAAGAGGAGGAGACTATCGGGATTTGCATCGCCATAGACAACTGACCCAGGAAAGACAAACTTTTGGGACTGAACGAGGTTATGATTTGGAAAGCGAAGTCCTGGCCTCGCCATTTAAAATACAAATTGTGGAGGCCATTGAGACCGCAGGAAGGTTTCACAAAATAATGGCAAGCGAGAATCCGGAGGTGGCCCAATACATTGTTCCATTTGCTTACATTCAACACTGGTATATGAATCTTTCTGCGAGAGAGATTTATTGGATGGCAGAGTTACGAACCTCCCCTCAAGGTAGGCCCCACTACAGGACGATAGTCCAGGAGATCTCAAGGCAGGCAAAGGTAGTGTCCCCTTCGATATTTTCGGACATGATGGTTGATTGGGGTGACTATTCAATTTCGAGAAGGGAATCGGAAAAGAAGAGGGAAAAGAAATTGGAGGTTATTGGATGAAAGAAAGGGAACCTAAACGAAGGTATCCCTATATCGCTGTTGTTGGGGCCGCTGGTACGGGAAAAAGCAAACTAACAGAGCTTATGGTGGAAAGCTTCGGAGTAGAATCTTTTAAGGAGGATTTTCAGCCTAATCCGCACCTTCCAAAATTTTATTTTGAGGACCCTTTTAAACACGCTTTCAATTCCCAAATGTTTTTCCTTACGGAGGAAGCAAAACAGATGCCGACGCTCTGGAGTCTTTTGCGATATCGCCCCGTTGTACACGACCAAGCCATAGAGGGAGACGATTTTTTCGAGACCGCTCTTCGGCTACTGGGCTTTATATCGGAATTAGACCATAAAACTTATAAACTCTGCTTTAGGACTCTTATGCGAGGAAACTATCTTCCCCGACCTGATATATACATTGGGGTTATAGCGAGCCAAGAGTCCGTTGTAAGAAGAATAGTGGAAAGGAAACGCGATATGGAACTTGCGATGCACGAAAAGTTTCCTTTGTACTTTCCGACGATTGCTCATAAATTCGGAAAGTGGTTGGAGCTTCTAACAAGGCAGCATCCAGTCATCCTTATTGACACAGATAAGTGGGATTTTGTAAACGATCCACACTCAAGAAATTTCGTTTTGCAAGAAATTAGAAATAGGGCGAGTCGTTTATTAACCGATCCCAATCAAGTTAATTTGTTGGGAAGAGAGGGTGCAAGACTTATCTTGCCAGATTTTTTAAAAAGCGAACAGCCTTTCTCTAACCCAGTTTCGGAGAAGCAGGTGACTTTATAAAGAGAATGAAGGCAAAAAAAGCAGGAAAAATTATCGTGATCGAAGGAGGAGATAGCTCGGGAAAAGAGGTTCAATCAAAATTGCTTTATAAAAAGTTGAAAAATATAGGTTACCAAGTAAAATTTTTTGAGTTTCCTACATTCGCATCCGAAGTGCAACACTGATTAGGTATTTGGAGCCAGATGTATTCTCTCGTAATACTCATTTGGCGTCAAGAAGCCAAGAACTTT
>Ga0075651_106_pt1 | contig 10055 bp, 15 predicted proteins | sample RifGroA1_FD_68396 | JGI IMG/M metagenome (GOLD analysis project Ga0075651, IMG submission 68396) | Microgenomates (Woesebacteria) bacterium GW2011_GWA1_45_8 | reverse complement strand
AGGCGATTACAGTACAGGCAAGGCATGGGGTAGGGGTAAAGGTTTTATATGAAGATTCGGGACTTGGTGGAACTCTCGAGGAATTTACCTTAGGGGTGCGTATGGCGGACCTGGTTCATACGGCCGTGTTAAATAGGCAGGGTGGTGGAGAGGAAATAATGGAAAAACTGGAGATGATCGACAAATGGACTTGGGAAGCACAACAGTGGCCAGATGCTTCCTTGCGATCCATGGAGGGTTGGGAGGAGATGGATAGGCTTATAAATTTTACCTGGAGTAACCCCGATTGGTATAAGAGAAAATAGCTTTCCAAAATCTTCAACTATTAAAGACTTTGGAGAACAGGTCTGGGCTTTTGGGCCTTTTTTTAAGATGATAGTACTATCTTAAATCGAGCCCTTTTGGCCCAGACCTTAAGTGCAAGCTAAGCAATTGCCGGTGCGGGAGTGGCTTTCTCTGGCCTGGTTTCCGGTTTTTTGCCGGTGTTGGATGGAAGGTCCTTCCAGTCGTGGCCGTTGTCGAACTGCAGACGGGCTTGCGGGTAGTTCTTGAGTGCAGCCCTTGCGTTCTTGCCGTTCGGGCAAAAGCCCTGCCAGACTGAAACCAGTCGGTTCCCGCCATTGGGATACACTGCACGGTAGCGTGTGACCTTCCCCTCGGCGATCTTTCTTGCGAGTGAAAAGAACTGGTCAGCAAAGCACCACCGTGAGGCCTTCGGCCCTCTTGGGCCTTGTTCAAGGCGGAAAACCACCTGAGCACCGGGTTCGGGACTGCTGATGTGCCTCTTGCCTAGTATTTCCGGCAGGTAGACTTCACCGAAGTCGTCGAACACCGGTAAACGGCAAGCTCTCGGGTCGAAGTAGACGTTCTTTTCCATGCCTGGCATTTTTTCCAGGAATCCGTACCACTTTCCCTTGTCGTTTTGCCAACAACTCACGACAGTGCTAATTAGAAGACGCATCGCCCCTCCCTTAAGTAGGAAGTGCCTTGCAGGTACGCAAGGTAAGAGTGGCCGTTAAGCTTGGCCGAAACTAGCTCCTGCCGAGCGCCGTCTTACGGGCACCGCAGACATCTGCGATTCTTCAAGTACGGAGGTATCCACCGTTTCTTCCAATGGAAGAATTTCACGGATGGAGACCCCCGAGCTTCTTCGTACCTGTCCGAGACATTGCTTGGTTTCCTTTCGACCTTCTACCTCTTCCAGCCCTTCCAGAAAGCTTGTAGCCCTCGCCATATTAAGCCCCTCCTTTGAGGCTTTTTTGCTTTATGCTTGCTAGGTTAAAGAGCTCGCTTTGTACTTTACCTGCGCAAAGTGCAGGAGTAAGCGAATTAGAGAAAGTTCTTCAAAATCCTCGAGATTTTCAAAGACTTTGAAGAACCGAGGTCGGGGCTCAAAGGGAAGGCAGAAAAAATATCCCAAAGAGAACACCCGACCTCATGATGGTCAAGCTGAGTCTAGTGACAGAGGAGAAGGGCAAAGATGCCATTGTTCGCTTGTGTCATCCCACCGCTCGAAACTGGTGTCTTCAAACCTGACCTGCCCGACCTTTTGGGCCAAGGTAGGATCGGTGACAAAGCGGCTTTGCCAGATTGTCTGGGTTTTGCCGTTTTTGTAGACGACCAGCCGAATAAGTGGAATGGACAGAAGAAGGTCGTACTCTGCCTGGGGTCCCCAAGGAAAACCCTCGAGACCTTTTGGCGTGGGTACAACACTCATGCGAACAACGTCGCCAACTTCAAGTTTAAGGTATTTGCCAAGATGATCAGTCTCTCTGCGGCGCCTCCAGTCCAATTTTGGGCTGGTTTCATCGAAGCCGCGGGCTCCTCTAATATGGATGAAGACATCTTCAGAGATGTGCTCCACACGGGCGAACCCGTAGCCATTGAGTTTGTAGAAACGCTTGACCTTACCTAGGACACGACCGTTGACGGACATGGTTTACTCCTATAGGCTTGCTTTGACCGGTTTATAAAGGTTCATCTGTGCCCGGTGGGCTACAGACAGGCACAATTCTACCAGACTATTATAGGATTGTCAATCGAGGGTGAGAAAATTTGAGGAGCAAGTTGAAAACTGACCTAAGCCAAATTTATCCTCTGCCTATTGTGAAGTAAAGCTTTTCAGGAAAGGTCGAGCTGTCTTATATTTTCTCTTTAGACAAGGTAAATTCTGTTGGTAATAAATCCAATTTACGATGATTTTGGCCTCATTTGTGCTGAACTTTAAGGTAAATTCTTGAGAAGAGCCCTTTTGGGTTTTTGATTTTAGGGCAGAGATAGATCCATGTGTTCCTAGAATTTTAGATATTCGGCCTCTCAACCAGAGAATATGTTTTTCGCTAGCTGACCTGAAATATACAAAAAATCTAGTGTAGACATATTTGGGATTTATTTTTGTGTTATAGCTGTCTTTGTAATAAATAAGGCTTCCATCCCCGTCGAGATGGCCCCTAAGAAAATCTCGAAAATAGTTATTGGGGATTTTTAGTTCTGCGATAGTTAGAGATTTGTTGGGCATTAATCCAATTCGTTCCAGCCATGAATATAGGACTACGTCTCCAATTTGCACCCTGTACACAGTCTTTTTGGAAAGACTGCTCGGAGGGTTAATATACAATTTATTATTTTTTCCTAAGCACTTTTTGAACGTAGAAAGAAGCTGTTTGTCGGCCGAAGTTAGCGATACGTGCCTGCCGTCAGAAGAGAGGTTGCCATCTGTGGTTATCAAGCCAACTGCATATGCCAAGTCACTACTCCAGAGGAGGTTGCTTCTTGGAATTTTCGCCTTGGGCATTAAGTGGTGCGGGAGGGAGTCGAACCCTCACGATGCTTTCGCACCAGTAGTTTTTGAGACTACTCTGTATACCTATTTCAGCACCGCACCAAAATAGCTGGATGTTCTATTTTACTCTAAAAACATATAGTCACAAAATTTTGAATTGTTTCCTCTCGATGGATGGGCTAAAATACGCACGGGATGATTAATGCAACCGATCTTCGAGCCGGCATTGCCTTTTTACAAAATGGCAAGCCATATCAGGTTATTAAATACTCCCTCATAAAAATGGGCAGGGGAGGAGCAGTGGTAAAGGTATCAGCTCGAAATCTTGAAACGGGCTCTATTGAGGATAAATCTTTCTCCTCGAACGTTGCGGTTGACGAGGTCTCAACTTCAAAAAAGCGAGTGCAATATTTGTATAAGAATTCCTCATCCGTGACCTTTATGGACCCTAAAACGTACGAACAGGTGGAGATTCCACTAAACATATTGGGAGAAGCTGTTTTATACCTAAAAGAAGGAGAGGGCGTTGAAGTATTATTTTGGGAAGAAAAACCCCTTTCGGTTGTACTTTCCCCAAACGTAGTCTTAAACGTTTCCGAGTGCGACCCGGGGGTCAAGGGAAATTCGGCCACCAATATATATAAACCGGCTGTTTTGGAAAACGGCCTGACGCTTAAAGTCCCTCTTTTTATCAAAGTAGGTGACAAAATAAGAGTAGATACAAGAACTGGAGAATACGTAGAGAGGGCTAAGTAAATATCCACCAGAATGAGGCAACTATCAGCGCGAGTTGCGTAAAGACCCCCGGCCAAAAAGATGCATTGACCTGAAGCTTTCTTTCAAAAAACACCCACTTTTCTAAAAGCCCCCCTCTTTTTTTAAGAAAGTAATAAGGCCATTTGACAAGATCGGGAAGTACCGAGGCAAGGCAACAAGCAAGAATTAAAGCAACCTTACCCGGGTCCTGAAGGTAGCGGGAGGCTACAAAAAGTCCCAATCCAAGAGAAACTCCTACATCTACCCAGGCTAGGATCGTGCTTTTTTGAGAGGGCTGCCCATATTTTTGTGTTTCGGTAAAAAGGTGAGGATTCCAATGGGGGATTCTATCGAGAATAAAGTGACTTCCCAAAGCCAGTGGTAGAGCCAGGGCGGGATTTACCACTTTGGTTGCAATCGCCGCGCCCACCATTACGTGAGGCGTTTCTAGCATGCGTAAAATTAATGATAACTTCCAGCTCAAAATATGTCAATTGAGGAGGGAGAAAGCTGGTATAATTTGGACTATGCTAACCACCTTGGTTACAGCCGCCGTTGGAATATTTGTCTTTCTTTATCTTTTCTGGAGGAGGCTTAAGGACGATTATTCTTCGGATATGATATTTAGTGCCTCTTTTTTGGTGCTTGCTGGAATTGCCGTTGGGCTAATTGTATCCAGATTCTTTGCGCCAGCACTTTGGTTCTGGACGGAATTTTTGGGCGTAAGTCTGGGAGCGGCTGTCGGAATTTTGAAATTCAGACTCAGGGCTTTTGAGGTCATCGAGGCTTTGGCGCTTTCTCTTCTTCCTTGGGTTGGCCTTACTTTTGTTTCCGATTCCATTTCCCACTCGTCTTTACCTTCGTTTCTTGGATTTGTAGTTTGTGCGGCTCTTCTTGCCCTTTTCGTTTATTTTGACAAACACTATAAAAGCTTCTCCTGGTATGCATCGGGAAGGGTAGGGTTTTCGGGGCTTTCGATTCTTGGTATATTTTTTAGCCTAAGGGCGCTGGTTGCGATTTTTTTTCCATTTGTGCTATCCTTTGTAGGTAAATACGAGGTACTTATATCTGGGATAGCAGCATTTTCCTTTTATTTTCTCGTTTTAAATCTTGCAAAGAAGGTTATATGAAAAAAGTCCAAAGCAAAAAAACTAAAGCTCAAAGAAGATCGGTTCTGACAATTCCTTCAAGGCTGTTGGCTCCGGTCGGTGCTTTTTTACAGGGAAGGCTTAGATCCCTTCAGGATAGAAAAAAAACAATTGAGAAAGAAGATCCTTTTAAAGACACAACCAGGATTTTGGATAACGCATCGCCCGATACGGACGCTGCCGAGCAATTCGGCCACGCAAGAGCCTCGGCCATTCGAAAGCAGATAGGAAGAAGCATAATCCAGACAAGAAAAGCTCTGGCCAGGCTAAGAATAGGCAAATACGGGATTTGCGAGGATTGCGGAAGAATGATAGATACAGACAGACTTATGGTTTACCCCGACGCAACGCTTTGTGCCGAGGATGCGGCAAAAAGAGAGCGGTGAGTCTTTCCATGCAGCCTAAAATTCTCCACGAGGACGACTCAATATTAGTTCTTGAGAAGCCCGCTGGTTGGATTGTGAATAAAGCCCAAACTACTAAAACCCAGCCGGTGGTACAGAAGTGGCTCGAGGAATACGATTACCCTTTAGCTAGGGACCCGCTTTATCGCTCCGGGATAGTGCATCGGCTCGACAAAGAGACAAGCGGAATTCTTCTTGTTGCCAAAACCAGGCAAGCATTTGCGAATCTACAAGCCCAGTTTAAGGAGAGGCGGGTTAAAAAAACATATACAACCTTGGTTCATGGATTAGTTGATCCAGGAGTAGGGGAGATAGAGGTTCCTGTAGGCAGGCTTCCTTGGAGAAGGGATAGGTTTGGGGTTTTACCCGGAGGAAGAGGTGCAAAGACGAAATATAAACTTATCAATCTTTTTGAGCGTGAGGGGGGAAAATATAGCCTTTTGCAAGCCTTTCCCGAAACGGGCAGGACCCACCAAATAAGAATTCATCTAAAATATTTGGGGCACCCTATTGTAGGAGATGAATTTTATGCAGGCAGAAAAACCGCAAAGGCAGATAGGCTCTGGTGCCCGAGGCTATTTTTACACGCATCCGGAATCAAATTTACTCATCCCCAAAGCGGGGAAGAGAAATCCTTCGAGTCGCCCCTTGCCCAGGACCTTGCATCTGTATTAAAAAGTCTTGCATCGAGCTAGTTTGTTTAAGAAAAGTCCTTTACTCCAAGCTTAGCCTCTAATACACTTAAATAAGTATGGGTTTTGCCGAGCTTGCCCTTCTTCTGGTTGTTGCCGCCGCATTTGGCCTTTTGGCCAAGCAATTAAGGCAGCCTCTATTAATTGGTTATCTTTTGGCCGGCGTTGCCCTTTCGGCAACGGGGGCGATAAAAGACCCTGTGGCCATCGAAAGCCTCGGTAAAATTGGAGTGGCCTTGCTTCTTTTTTTGGTCGGCCTTGAGATGAATTTTAGGGAACTTCCTCAAATTGGAAAAGTATCAATATTTACAGGTTTAGGACAGATAATAATTACCGCTGTTGTTGGATATGCAATCGCGCTTCTTCTGGGCTTTAGTACACTTTCCTCTCTTTATATTGCGGTTGCACTTACGTTCTCCTCAACCATCATTGCCGTCAAACTTCTTTCCGAAAAGAATGACCTGGGAAGTCTATACGGCAAAATTGCCATTGGGATTCTGCTTGTCCAGGATTTGGTAGCGATTCTAATCCTTATGTTTTTAGCAGGTGCCGGAAGGGGGGAGTTTGACGCCTCGGGACTTTGGATTCTTGTCGCAAAGGCAGCCCTCGCCTTTGCCTCGGTTCTGGTTCTATCCAAAAAGGTTTTTCCCTGGGCCTTCGAAAAGTTCGTTACTGGCTCATCAGAACTTCTTTTTGTGGTAAGTATTGCCTGGGCTTTGGGAATTTCCGCCCTAGTCGGAGGCCCTTTAGGATTTAGTTTTGAAATAGGTGGATTTCTGGCAGGGCTTTCATTGTCAAATCTTCCCGAACACCTAGGTATTGCATCTAAAACACGACCCCTAAGGGACTTTTTCCTGACCATTTTCTTTTTGACATTGGGAAGCCAGCTGCTGGTGGGCGACTTTAAGGTAATAATTGTCCCCGCCTTAATATTTTCGGTTTTTGTTCTTGCCGTAAGACCACTTATTGTCCTTCCCATAATGGGGGTATTGCGATACAAAAAAAGGACTTCATTTTTAACCTCGGTTACTCTTTCCCAAATTTCTGAATTCTCAATCATTATTATGGCAATGGGCGCTACCCTTGGCCACGTTTCCAGGAGCGAAACCGCAATGATAGTTGCGGTTGGTGTAGTGACAATGACTGCCTCAACTTACCTTATTTCTGGAGCTGACAGGCTGTACCTACTACTAAGAAATTTCCTTACTATTTTTGAAAGAAAGGATACCTACGAGGGCGCTCTTTTGGAGGATAGGCACATTTCTGACCATATTGTTTTGGTGGGATGCGACAGAACGGGAAGCTCCCTTATTAGCTTTTTTGAGAAAAAGAGCCTGGCCTTTTTGGTTGTGGATTTTAACCCCAAGGTATATGCAAGGCTATCTGCAGATCGAAAGCCTGTTATTTTCGGAGACGTATCTGACCCTGAGATTCTTGATCTTTGTAAAATGGATAAAGCAAGGTTTGTAATCTCAACCGTTTCTACTCAATCGGAAAATCTTACAATTTTGGAACATATTAAGGGCTTACGAAGAAAACCAATAAGTATCTTTACTTCCGAAACTAGGTCAGAAGCTTTAAAACTCTACGAAGCAGGGGCAAGTTACGTTCTGGTTCCGGCTATTCTGGCCGGGGAATACTTAAGGCACATTTTCGTGTCACACGGGATGGGAGAGGAAAGAATCAGAAAGATGGGGAAGGGTCATTTTAATAGACTCGTTTACCGATAGGCGCAAAGTAAAAATAAATGACGACTGCCCGAAGGAAAATATTGGAGCGGATAAAGCGTGGGTCTGGGAGAAAGAAACGCTTTAGTCTAAAAAAATTACTCTTCTTTATTCTAATTTTAGGAGGAGTCTTCGGCCTTATTAAAAGCCAAACAAGAGTTTGGAACGGTAGAGATAAATTGGTAGTTGCCGTAAATTCGACTGATGAAATTGTGGTTTCCACTTTTGACCCCGAGACTTCGGAAATTACAAATATTTACATTCCCGGGGAAACACAGGTCTCATCTTCAAGGCAATTAGGAACATTTAGAATAAAAAATATTTGGAAGTTGGGAAAAAACGAGAAAGTAGGTGGAATTCTTCTTGCCGAGACTGTAACTAAGAATTTTAAGTTTCCCGTTTCATCCTGGGCTGATGAGAAAGGACTTGCTTTCTCCTCGGCGGATGCGGCAGATGCAATTGGCGCGATATTTAGCCCATTCGATACAAATTTAGGAATAGGGGATAGACTTGCACTTCTAATCTTTTCCCTCAAGGTAAAAAATACCAACAGGGTAGAAATTAAACTTGCCCAAACCAATTATCTTAAAAGTGCCAAGCTGATTGACGGGGAGGAGGGATACTTAATTTCGGGAAGCTCGTCCCAGGCGGTTGCCTCAATTTTTGCGGATTCGGAGTTTTCATCTAAGGCACTTAGAATCGTAATCAAAAACGAAACGGGAGAGACAACGGATGCGGTCTGGGTTGCCCAGCTTCTTGAGGTTTTGGGGGGAAAGGTTTCTTCCATAGTCAAAGGCGAGACCAAAAGTTATAACTGCGAGGTTTTGGGAGATGAAAAAACAATTGTAAGAAAGGTTGCAGCCATCCTTGGTTGTAAGGTAGGGGGAAGCATTACAGAAGGGAACTTCAATTTGGAAGTTAAGCTTGGAAGAGGTTTTGCCGAAAGATTTTAGGAAGTCTCTTCTTCTTCGACGGCCGTGGGAACCAGCCCCTTTTTGTGTACAAGCTCTGGGGGTGTGAAGGATGCGTAATCTATTTTTTCGGCCGGGAAAGAGGCCAGGTCTTTAAGACTTTCGGCCTTTTTGACTTCTCTAATAAATACACCTACTTCTTTTGGGTCAACAGACTTAATGAGGATTTTATAAATTCCTCCTGCCTCAATAAGCTTTCTAAGGCGAGCAGAAAGATCGTCCGGAAGCCGTCCTATATACCTTCCTTCCTGGGTAAGAACGGGTATGCGGTGGCTTTTTGGGTTTAGCCTTACCTCGTCGCCGCAGTCCAAGGTTGCAAGGGTTTTATGGTCTCCTACATGAAGCAGGTATACAAGCTTAGTTTTGCCGGGCTCCTCCAAGAAAAGCTCGGGCGAAGAAACTACCTGCCCGTTGGTCTTTTCCCCGGATTTTAAAGTCTTCCATTTCTTATGAGACTTAACCGCAATTGAGTTAAAGGGGTCTATTTTTAAAGCCTTTTCGCAGGTTAAAACCGCCCTTTTTACCTGTCCAAGCTCGGCATAACAGCGGGCAAGCCGATTTAAAGCGTCAATGTCTTTGGGGTTATCCGAAACAATTTGGAGGTTAAACTTCAAAGCATCTTTCCAGTTTCCTGAAAGGGCAGCGGAGATTGCTCTCTGGGCAAGGTCTATATCCATGTTCCTTACGTTTTTCCTGAAATGAGTATAAAGGGGTAGGCTGTTGTGTCAAGTGGGAGTACCTTATAAGCCCTATAGTTTGATTTTGTGTAATTAAAATGCTATACTTCCAATCTCATTTAAGCCCAATGGCAAATGCGCCCAAGGGGCTAGTGTTCCTTAACACACATCTGCGAAAGGAGTCGCGAGTGGACAATCTGATCCTTGGTCTTTCACCGATCGTGGCTTTTCTTAAGGCCAGCTTTGTTTCCCTTGCCCTTATTACAGTGGTCTCCTTTTCCTTATTGGCTTTCTTAGACCGAGTCCTCAAGGAGGGGAAGCAAAAGACCTGGATTTGTCTGGTTCTACGAAGAAGCAGTTACCTCTTGCTAGCTTTCACTCTAGCCGCCGTAGCGCCGGTTCTGGCTGAAGCCATTTCCAAAGGAGGATAGTCGTGCGAAGTCCATACCTGGACGGTGGAAGAAGAGCGGGCCAGCTTAGGTTCACAACCAGCCTTGGCATCATCGTATTGACCAGCTTTATCGTACTCATCCTCGGAGGGCAGTTGTCCTAGGAGGGACAAATGACTAGTCGGCGTACTAAAATCGCAACGGGTATCTATTCGTTACCCTGGGGGGTAGCCGTAGGGAAATTCGGTACGTCATTCCTTACGGTGTTGTTACTCCTCGCGATAGGAGCGGTGGGGTTTGTCTGCGTTCAGTACGTAATTGTTTTGCTCGAGCGAAGAGCGAAGTAGCTCAAACCTCCAGAAAAAAGGGAGTGATGCAGATGTGTGTATCGAGCGCCTGAGGCGTTTTTTGGGGAAACCCTAAAAATGTCAATACGGCGCTCGTACTATTTTATGGGGCCTCCTTTCGTTGTATAATTGCCTTGACATGAGCGGACATTCGCATTACGC
>Ga0075651_105_pt1 | contig 15707 bp, 17 predicted proteins | sample RifGroA1_FD_68396 | JGI IMG/M metagenome (GOLD analysis project Ga0075651, IMG submission 68396) | Microgenomates (Woesebacteria) bacterium GW2011_GWA1_45_8 | reverse complement strand
ACTTAGATATTTTACTCACCTCCATTCTTACTTCCATGGAGGTAATTTAACCTGTCAGCAACCTATTAGGGGGTTGCGATCGTTTCTAGAACTTACGTTTTTGATTTCAACCAGGTTCAGGTGGTATAATTTGGCCATTATGCCAGAAGGAGAAACACGAAAACAAGATTCTTCCCGGCCCAAGGATAGCGAAACATTTGTGCCGACCTGGCTTGTGCCAAGCAAGGTCGAGCTTGAAGGACTTAAAAAGCAAAACGAAAGGCTGGAAAGAAGGATTCGAAAGATAAACGAAGCCGTTCCCGAAGGGCTATACGACAACATAGAAGAATTACGAAGAGAACGTAAAGGATTAATCGAACAGGCCCAGGAGGCTTCCGAGTTTACGCTAGAAGAAGTCAGACCTTTCCTTGACAGAATTCAGGTACAGATTCGTGAATTTGCCGCAAGTGAGGCTAAGAAGCAGGACCAAGCAAATGAGGCGCTTTCTCGGATGACTGGAAGAAGACTGGCCGGGGTAGAAAATAAGGGGCCCGACGAACAAAGAAGCGAAGCCCTCGAGCTTTTAGAGGAAATAGAGTCCAATGACGATTCCGTTACTGGATCTCTCAACGCCTTGACAACTAAGGAGCTCGAGAGATTTTTAAGTATGGAAGGAGTGGACGAAAAACTAAAAGCTGAGGTCAGAGCTAGGCTTAGATTACAGGAGTGCTACGCCTTGGTACGCGCGGTTGGAGGGGAACAGGAAGACATGATAAGGGGCTATAGAGGCGCAGTTACGCTGCTTGAGGCAAGGGGACATCTTCTGCTTTCCGAAGATTTTGACCTGCTTCTTAGGGAGGGGTTGCCCCAACTGAAAATTGCCGACGCGCTAGATCTTTTACAAAAGTACGCATTTAAAGAGCAGGAGATTGGAGGCGAAAAAGTTCGCTATTTGGGCGGTAAAACGAGTCAAGAGGGAAAGAACGCTCTTGAAGGAAAGGTTGTTTCTGAGTTGGGTGCCGACAGAAAGGCGGCAAAATCATTGCAGTTGGCTATCAGATTAGCCCACGTAACTTTTGAAACTTCGGTTTGGAATAGCGACGTAGTTCCCGTTGACCCGATGGCAGGGGCGATATATCTCCGAAAGGAAAGAGAACAAAAATTCGGAAAAGGCACAGATAGAGGCCCTACGGTAACAATGCGCCTTATCGACGGCTTCGGTACATCATTTTTTAGATGGGCCTCTATGCTTAGAACCAACAGTGGTGGAGGTGAGCGGCTATTTCATTCTGACAGGTGGGAGAGGGTTGCCGAGAGCGAAAAAGACGAGGACCTGAAAGGATCCCCAGAAATATATGAGGAGGTACTTCGGTTGAACCGTATTCAGGAGGGAGAGGATTATGAACAATTTAGACTGGATTTCAAATCAGCCAATTACAGACACCTTTCTCCCAGGGCATATGGCCAATTCCTTGCTTCATATATTCCTGGCATTCTAAACGCCAAAGACAAATTATTGAAATCCGATTGGAAACCGGACGATTTTTCTAGAGACACTATTATGGAATTGCTCCCGTGGTTTGATACACACGCAGACAAAACAAGGGATCTTCGTCTGAAAGTATACTTTGTATTGGGCGCACTAGACGAAGCACTTCTGCAAGGCGAGAGGCTAGGTTGGGGAAACACTGAGGTGGGTCAAGTGGAGGATTTATTGACAAGCCCTGTGGGCTTAGGTGAGGAAGGACAACCCGTGGCCTTTCTCAAAAGAGAACAGTGGGACTATGTTGCATCTACGCTAAGAGAATGGTGGCGCGCTTTTGGCAATGATTTTATAATGGGGTCGAGAGGAGTTCAAAGAGTAAGGCGTTAAGACTGGACAACCGATGTCCGAATTTGCAAGAGCATCCCTTGTAAACGCTTCCATTAATTGAATTACTAGGCCAAAAGAATTATTGGGGAAAAGACGGCCTTTATTTCGGAGGCAGGCCGCCTGGCACCTTTGTTCCAGAAATCGCTCCACGAGAGGTTAGTGATCCAAACATCCTTCCTATCGCGCCACGGGTACTCGCCTGGAGCCCAGCCTGGGGGGTGCCCCAGATGAACTTTCCGGTGGCCGCCATTGGGCCGAACGCTTCACCAATTGCAGTCCCATAAGCAAACGGTCTTCTTTCCACGAACCCCTTGATTATATTGGCTATGTTGGGGATAAGCAAAATCGTGACCAGGCTTGCCCCGAGCCACAAAAGCTCGGTCTGGTTTGCCGCGAAGGTCAGCGGTGGGTTCCAACTTCCGCCACTAAAAATTTGGGCTGCGCCGAAAGGCATAAAAGTGTCCAATACGGGGGTAAGTACTGCTCCAATGGGAGGTACTCCTTCCCAGTCCCAAAAAGCACCCCGGAGGAATACGAAGGCAAGAACAGACATAAAGCCTACCGTTGGGTAAACTACAAGATTAGAAACAAGTCCCCTTATCCATGGACCGAACCCGCCGATGTAAACCGCTCCGAGAAGAAGCTGAATCGGCCCAAAAACAATAAGAAGTAGGATGTTAACAAAGGTTTTTAATAGAAGCCATATTATCTTAAACCATGCAATTAAAAGAATAATCCCCATTATTATCATTAGAATTGGATAAATAAAAAATGAGAGAACCGCGGTAAGGGCAGCAACTACGCCTGATGAAAAAAGGGCAACCCACAGGGCGGTCATGAACCACAGCCAATAAAGAGCAAGGGTGGTAAAGACGTCCCCCTCGGTTAGCGCCGCAAACATGTTTTGCCATTGGGCGTAATTACCAGTTACAAGGCCAGAGGTAGATAGTATAGCTGCCAAAAGCCCGATGACAACGTACATAAGATCTATCAAAAAACCAGCTATTGCATACGAGAAGGTAATTAAGACTATGGCGATAATGATTTTGGGCAGTGCCGATTGAACCGTTACAATGGTTTGAGGAGAAATTTTTACTCTAAACATTATCATGAAGGCTAAAACCACAGTGATGATAACAAGAAGAAAGTAAGTAATATTTCTAACAACTCTCCATAAACCTAGCACCGGAGCGGCTGCCCCAAAACCAAACCCAGGAGATTGAGCCATTGCCTCCGGAACGAGGTTTAATCTTGAGGCTACGTCTTTTACGTAAGCTACGCCAGATACTGGGCTTGATGTAATTATGGCCAAGAAGCTTCTGTTGGGCCTTTGCGTAAGAATATCTTGGGCTGCAGCCTGGATTTCATCTACACAATTGACGATATCGGCGGGGTCCTGCATTTGGGAAAGACAGCTAAACACTTCTTGTTCACCCGCCATTGTAAAAAAAGCCACAAGACCATAGATTACCCATTGAACCTGGGCGGCGGTATAGCGTTCTCCGAAAATTTCGCTTTCCGGAGATTGGTTTGTGTCATATACCTTTGTTGCCCACTGTTCAAATGTTTGGTTATACCAGGGGCCGGAGGTTGTCTGTGCGCGAGTAGAAGTTACAAAAAGAAAGGAGGAGACAATTAAAAGCTGTGAGGCAATAAGAACGGAAGCGAGCAGTTTTTTAAACATACGCTTAGATTAATCTTAACATATTAATTTTGACCGAATAAATCCAGGGTTAAATTAGGGACAGTTTGTATCCGTTGGCCAGTTTAGTGAAAAGTCGTTTCCAGAAGTACAGTTACCGGTGACCAACTGCCAAACCCCCCTTATTCGGTCGTGAGTTCCTGTTGAGCCAGGCACACATCCTTCTGGCCCGAATAAACTTAGGAAGGCATACATATCATTGGTTGGCCAGCCAGGTTGGCTTGCACAAAATGCGTAATTGCCACTAAAGGGAAGCGTAAGGAACCTGGCAAGCTGTTCGCCCCAGTTTGTTGCGATACTTTGATCATTTACCCCGAAGTCCTTTGTGGTGGCCCCCCTGTAACAATAATTACTGGCTCCTGATTCGGCTTGCCAAATACTTAGGGTAAAGGCAGGGTTAACTCCCGCTTCCGCAGACCGTTTTACCGTGTCGTTATAGCACTCATCAGCCAGGTTGTTTTCTGGTCCCTCACACCCGGCTATCCACTGGTTAACCATAGTTATATAGTTGGTTTTAAAGCCCCCACGGTAAGTAGCTGGTATTGCCGAGTCCGGTACGTTGGGGTCGCAGTCAACTTGGGCGGCCTGTGTCCCAGGGGCGCCCGAAAGACATCCCTCTCCGAATCCCTGAGGTCTTAGAGCTTGTTGTATGCATTTAAGAAAGTATTCGTGGATTCCCCCTACGTGTGGAAAATATAGTTCCAATGCGGAGCGTTGGTTACTAGGATTTCCTGCATAAAGGGGAGCAGGGTTGCCATTTAGAGTTGCGCTGAAGGAGACTCCTGTTGCGGCGGGAATATCCAATATTCCTTCGATGGGCGCACCCACCTCTACTTTGGGAAATATTCTTTTGAATACCCCCATAGGCCCCGCAACCAAACGGGACCAAATATCGTCCGTCAGAGGCGTTTCGGTTACAGTGTTTAAAATAACCGACGCCGTTTTGGTACAGGTTTGATTTGGAGGGGAACAATTTCTGCCACACTTGTAGCCGCTTCCGTAAACGTCGTCACAGTCCATAGATCCCATCGAAGGGTTACAGCCCCAGCCACTAGGTACGCATTCTCCTAGGCCTCCCGTGGCGAAGTAACAAATGGGCGAGGCGGGCTCTTCGCTTCCTCCGGTGTCAAACCCGCAGGAAAAATCCGCAGTGTAGTTTGCAAGAACCCTTATTTCTCCTGCAAAAAGGTCATCACCTGGGTTTGACCTTACTTGGGTTAGGTCACAGTATTCGGCGGGACTAACTTGGCTTACCGGACCGGTTTTTTGTTCGCCTTTGGGAACAAACGTTGATTGTAGGATATCGGCTAGGGTTCTTGATTCTTCTTGGTGGGCGAAAAAAAGATTCGCAGGGGTGGTACTTAAAGTATTTAGCGTAATGGTCATATTAGGAGAAGTCGGTTGGATTACGGGTTGAAGTACTTCTACCAGTCCTTTTCTGTCCTCGGTTGAGGATTGTGGGATTTGAAAAAAAAGGTTGGCCCAAAAATTTGGCCTTCCTGGGTCATCAATACAGATAAAAGTGTTTAAAAATCCGATATTTCCACATATAAATCCCCTCCACTGCTGATAGGCTATCCACCACTCGTCAAATGTGGGATAACCCTCTTCTTTGGGAGGAATTCTGGAGTCGAAATCCGAAAGCCTGATTTCTTGCCCTCCGGCCCCAGAGTAGCACTCAACCAGATTATCCCCGCTATGGCAGCCGACAACCTGGTCGTGTCTTGTTCTACCCGCCTCTTGTATTGTTTCCTCAATCGCGTCTCTTTGTTTTCTATGTGGGAGAAGTCTTTTTAAGGGTCCGGAAAGGTTTACGATTTTATTAAGATCTTCCGGGCTGCTTGCATCTAAGCCTCCATACTCTGGAGCATTACTAATTCCGTTAAGGTACCAACTTACGTATTCATTTACTTTTTTGAAGTCATCGATTTGCTCTGGTGTGGTTTGGTCTTGGCTATTTATAATTCCTATATTGTTTTCTAATCCTTCCGTATTTCCCATTATCGGAAACTCGGCTCCGGAAACGTCTATCGCAATATCTAAGTCTTTGGTTACGCTAAAGAAACACTCCTCTTCTGTTGGAGAAATTCTTTGACAATAGTCAGCCTGGTTTCTTCCTACCGTTATTGAGTCTTGCAGTACCAGGTCGTTTCCGCAAAATAAGGCCAGATCCCTGGCGTTGTCGTTACAGGGATCAGCCTGGTAAGGACGAAACGTATGGAATTCTGGAGAGGCGGTTTGGTTACAATCTTGATTTCCCAGCGGGACCTGGGCTTTAGCAGTTTTTGTATAAAGAATAAGGGCGGAGGCAAAAAGAATTAAAAAGGTAAGGACGGTTAAAGATTCGAACCTAGCGAACCTGAATCTTTTAAAAAAGGGCAGCTTCATTTCTCTTAGCCTCACTTCTAGGGCTGGAAGACTCTAAAGACAGTTACGTTTATGCCGGTAAATACTTCAATAAACCTAAGGATTAAAAATGCAGAGGCCACCAAAACAAAGCCGACAATTGCATAAGTCAAAGTTTTTTTGGCCCCGTCAACGGCCTTTGGGTCTCCCCCGGCAGTAATGTATTTAAAGCCTCCCATGATAAGAAGGACAAAAAGCACAATTCCGGCAAATCCCAAAATGGCAGAAACGATATTTGCAAAAACCACCTCAAGGTCTTGAAGGGTTGCTGCGCTACTATTAGCCTGATTGGACCACGTTTGCGCAAGCCTCATAACAATATAAAAAGTTTATGCGCAGCACCACAAAAAAGCAATTGTCTAATAAAAGAGAAGTAAACTTCGAAGGAATTATTACGGGATTGCGTTTGGAATAGTGAGGTCTCCGAGAATTGTTATGCCGAAGAAGACCTGGATAAGCTGAATTATTGCCCAGGCGGCAAATACGATAACTAAACCAACCAAGGCTGCTGTAATTTGGCTTCTGGCGGCCTCAGTATTTGCTTTATCTCCTCCGGACGTAATCCAGCGGATGCCCCCGATCACCAAAATAAAGAAGAAGACTACAGCGGCAATTATCATAATAAGACTGATAAAGCCTGCGATTAAAGAAGGCACAGTTATCCTTGTCAACTCGTTGAAGGTTGAATTACTAGGGGCAATATTTATCTGGGATAACATTACCTAATTATTGAATAGCTAAGTTAAGAATGTCAAGGGTTAAAATATTTATGTTGAAAAATCCTTCAATGAGCTGGAGTATTGCCCAGGTGGAGAAGAGTATCACGATGCCAACTATGGCAGAAATAACTCTTCCCCTAGCCATTTCCATAGCCGCCTTATCTCCACCTGAAGTGATCCAGCTTATAGCCCCCCAAATTAGAACGAAAAGGAAAATAACGACTGCAATAATAAGCGAAAGCGTGATTAATGCGGGGATAAATTGGGCAAAAAAACCTTCGCCGGTGGTATTTTGAATATTAATGAGAGGGTTAATTATCGGCCCTTGAGCAAGCTGAAACATTTTTCCCATTTAACTTAAATCTTAGAATCTATACTGATTAATAAATTCCGCAGGATTGAGTATCAAGTCGAAACCAATTAAGGTGCCAATAAGTTCAATTAGGAATATGGAAACGATTACAATTACAAGACCGACAAGCCCCATCATTATTCTTCCCCTTGCTTCAGCAATTTTATTTTTATCTCCTCCCGAAGTTATAACACTTATTGCTCCGGATATAAGGGTAAATGTAAACCAAATAGCAGCCACAATTGTAAGAATTCCAATTACATTTGAAATGAAGGTGTTGAAAAGGGTCGGCGCATCGCTAGCTGCACGGTTTTGTAAACCCAGCGGGCCAATGCCTTCGAAAAAGCCAGGGATTATTTGCTCTCTTATCGCGATTAAGTTGTGCATTATTTAGTTAGGCACGAACACCCTGAGTCTCAGAAGTGCTGTGTATTCGCCGAATAGTAGCCGCCCAAAAATTGCAGCCAGAATAAATGCGCCAGCCGCAACAGTCAGGCCCAAAAGGCTTTGCCAAATCTTGGACCAGGCGCCCGCGACTTTCTTAGGGTCGTCACCCGCAGACATAAACGCGTATCCTGCAAGAACTAAGTTTATTAAAGCATAAAGCCCCGCAATACCGATTAATGTTTTAATAATGTTACTAATAAAGCCCGTGGGACCGCCAGACAATAGATTTCCATACCGGTTTACCCCGGGAGGTAGAGATACATTTCCGAAAATATTTTGCATAAAATAAATTAAAAATTTAAAGCCCTGAATTTAAAATTGGAACGCCTGTAAGCGCTTCAATTATTTGAACTATCCAGTATGCCGCAAAAATTATTATAAAACCAATTAGTGCGGCTGTCACTGCCTGCCTTCCCTTAGCCGCTCTTTCTGGGTTGTCCTGCCCGGCGGATGCAATCATAGAAATTCCGCCAAAAACCAAAAAAAAGAGCATTATTAATCCTGCAATTCCTAGCGCATTTGAAAGAACGATTGAGACAAGTCCACCCACCCCCAGAGTGTTTCCGATGGGAGAGTTAAACACATCCCCAATATTTACCAGCGCAAGTCTGTCCATGTATTACCCAAATATATCAATTATGGGTTGGATTCCAAATGCTCTTCCGATAATTTGAACAATCCAGAAAGAAACAAAAACAATTAAAAATCCCACCAATGCTCCGGTAATTTTTCCCTTAGCATCCTCCATTTTTTTAGGATCACCTGCAGAGCTCATATATGTAAATCCGGCAAAAAGAAGGTAAAGAAGAAGTAGAAGCCCGGCAAGCACAAATAAATAAGGAAGCAGTGCCCCAACGAGTTGGCCTAGCGTAAGCCCGCTTGAAAATGTAAACGTACCCCCAGATTGGCCTATCTGCCGATATAGGTTCGAAAAGTTAATTTGTGCCAAATGCATAGTTATTGCCCGAAACCGGGAATTCCCAAGATACGAACGCCAACAATCTCAAGAATAAATACCGAAAAAATCAAAAGTATTATACCAGTAATTGCAGAGGTAAGAAGTTCCTGGCCTGCCTTTATCCTTTCAGGATTTCCTGACGAGGTCATTATTTGAAATCCTGCGATTATTATTAGAATAAAAGCGATTCCTCCCCCGATTCCGATAGCCCACCTGAGTATAAAGCCGATTAATTTGTCGGTGTTGCTTATTGGAATACAGCCGATTGCAGTATAAAGCTTGCCCGATCTGGGATCAGAGGTGGGGTTTCCAGAAGAGTCGCAGAAAAGCTGCTGGCTTAGGGCTGCGGGTGCCGCACAAGAACCGACCTGCCCATTACATGAGGTAGCATCTGAAAATCCGGCACAAAATAAAGGGTCAGATGTATATCCAGGTAGGCTGCAGTTTGCAACTCCAACCACGCACGATGTTCCGTTCCAAGTACACGAAAATCGCTCATTGCCAGGATTGACTACACTGCCACACTCAGCAATAGTGTCGCAGCAAAACCCATAACCGGGCCCGGGGGGACAGGTCGCGCCTGAATCACAAATACCCATGTCGTTTGGAGCGAAACATCCAGCTAAGGTATCCTTAGGAACCCAAATTAGAGGGAAGAGAAGAAGGGCTATAAGTAAAAGAAGTTTTTTCATCTTTTAAATCATTTTAAGACAAAAGTGATCAAGTGTAAAACTTGAATTGGTATAATGAAAGGCGATGCGAAAATTAAACATAATACTTAAAACTCAATACACAAAACTAATGCTTTTTGGACTTTTAGTATTTCTCTTTTCAGTATTCAGTATTTCCGCCGAGCCAAACTGTGATTCTCCAGGCCCCGGCGACATAGATTACTGCTTGGAAAAGGTTCAGAAAGAAATTGACGCGCTAACTCCTGCCCACAAATACAACAAACAGGAGCTTGCGGACCTTAGGACCCAGATAAATAGCCTTAACAAAAAAATTGCGGGCCTTACCAACCAGCTTGGGGTTGTTGAGAAAGAAATTTCAGGAAGAGAGGAAGATTTGGCTTATGCAAAGGAAATTTTTGAGGAAAAAGCCTCGAATCACTACAAATTTATTCGTCTATATGACCCCCTTATGCCCTTCATCTCTTCGGTAGACGCCGCAGAGGCTTTTCGGGAAATAAACTTTAGGCAAAAAGCAGCTGATGAGGACAGAAAAACCATGGAGATATATGCCCAGGATCTTTTGAAACTCAAAACGGATAAAGAGACACTCGAGAAAAATAAAGCTTTCCTTGCTGCAGCCAAAAAGAAGGTTGACGAAAGAGCGAGTTTTCTTGCGGGCGAGGTTGAGAAGACCGAAAGCTATTTGTCAAGCCTTACAGCAAAACAAAACGAGCTTTTGGCTCTTAAGGCAGGAGGATTTTCAACTTCTGTAGGAGATACTCCGGCTACTCTCGAGCCTTGTTCCGGGGCTCCGGGAAGTTCCAATTTCTGCGACCCCGGATTTCGTCCTGCATTTGCCGCCTTTTCTTTTGGAGCCCCCCATAGAACCGGCATGAGCCAGTATGGGGCATATGGAAGAAGTAAAAGCGGGCAAAACGCAGAAACAATTCTTGCTGCTTACTATCAGGGGGCAGACCTTAGAAAAGACTATCCGATTCCTGGGGATGTCGGAGTTTCGGGATACGGAAGAATTCCTTTTGAGGACAACTACCTTCTTGGAATTTATGAAGTTCCTGAGTCCTGGGGGGACTCTGAGGGCTTTGAGGCTCTTAAGGCCCAGGCGGTTGCGGCTCGAAGTTATGCCCTGGCAGTTACCAGTAATGGGGCGGGAACAATCTGTCCTACGGAAAGTTGTCAGGTTTATAAGCCGCAGCTAAAAAGTGGCAAGTGGCGGGAGGCAGTTCAGGCAACTCGGGGTTGGGTAATAACAAGGGGAGGCTCTGCCGCAACAACCTATTATGCCTCTACCTCCGGGGGTTTTACCATTTCCCAGTGGGGTTGGAATGGGATAGTCGATACTGTCGGGGGGTCTGTCGGTAATTGGCCGGGACAGGCCTATGAAAAAACCGCATCATCCCCCTGGTTTTACAAAGGCTGGTACAAGTCTAGGGGAGGAGCAACCTGCGGAAGGAGTCATCCTTGGTTAAACAACGAAGAGATGGCGGATATTCTTAATGCATGGCACGTTTTGTATCAGGGCGGAGGAGACGCATCCCGAGTCTCTCCGCTAGATACCGGCTGTTGGGGAGGAAATCCTTATTCTTTAAGCGAACTGCGCTCAATAGGCGGCTATTCTTCGGTTTCTTCCTTTTCGGTTATTTATTCTAATGGCGGCTCTACCCAATCGGTTACGTTTTCGACCAATAAGGGCGGAATTACTATTACCGGAGAGGAATTCAAAAGAGCATTTAACCTTCGGGCTCCGGGGTACATCGGTCTTAAAAGCACGCTTTTTAACATCGAAAAACTATGAGTTTGGACTTTAAAAAATAGTGCTATAATGTGGCCAAGATGCCTGACATATTCGTTTCTGATGATCTGAAGAAACAAAAAAAACACCACCCCCCTACACAACAGACCTTAAGTCAAGCCCCCAAAACTGAAGAATCTTTGGATTCTGAGCCAGTCCAGGAACCGAAAACCAAGGCCGAGAGGGAAAGGCTTCCAGGACATACCCATAATCCCCTATCAGCGTTTTGCTACTACCCAGAAAGCGTTAACTTCGAGACCAGGGAAAAAGAAGAGAAAGTTGTTCTTATGATGCGAAAGCACCCCATTACAAATGTTCGCTGGATAGCTATTTCCCTACTTTTGGTTTTTGGCCCAAGCCTTATGGGATTTTTCTCCTTTTTGGACGTTGTTCCTCCAAATTTCCGCCTGATAGGCATCTTGTGTTGGTATTTGATAACAACGGCTTTTGTTCTTGAGAACTTTTTAACTTGGTTTTTTAACGTTTATTTTGTAACCGACGAGCGGATTATCGACGTTGACTTTTATAACCTTATCTACAAAGAAGTATCTGAGGCTGAAATTGAAAAAATTCAGGACGTGACTTATAAAATGGGGGGAGTTGCAAGAACAATATTTGACTACGGGGACGTTTTGGTTCAAACGGCGGCGGAGGTTCCCAATTTTGAATTTTTGGCAGTCCCTTCACCCGATAAGGTAGTAAAAATTTTGCAGGACCTTCGTATCGAGGAAAAACAAGAGGCCCTGGAAGGAAGGATTCGCTAAAATATGCTTGATCTGGGAATTACTATCTGGCCGGTTGTCAAGTTTTTTGTAATAATTGCCCTGGCAATTTATGCGATTTTTGCGGGGGTGGTCTTAAAACAAATAAAGATGATGACTGACACAATTGAAGTCGGATTCGAAGCGCCGGTTAGATTTATTGGCCTTGCCCACTTTTTATTTGCAGTAGCAGTTTTAATTTTTGCTTTAATAATTCTTTAAGGACAGGAAAAAGTGCAGGCTTTAGAAGTCAGCTCTGCCAAGCTAACCGGAAATCCCGACGATTCCGGTTGGGCTCAAGTTCACCAGTTTAGTCCCCAGGATGAAGAAAAGCTTTCCGCAAGGGGCTGCCTTTTTGCGGTTATTTCAACCGCTAGGCAGGAGGAGGGGGTTGAAAGCGTGGTTGCCGGCCGAGAGCTAATCTCCCGCCTACACGAGGAATACTTCGGAGAAATTACAAAACCAGCCTTTTCAGCCTTAAAAGAGGCTGTTGATAAAGTGATTGAGGAATTTACCGCATCTTGGGGAGAGGTTGAAATTGCTGCAGCGGTTTACCTTAACGGGGTTGTTTATTCTGTTTGCGGGGGAGGAGCCCGGGCGGTTTTATTCAGGGACGGCATGCTTGCCGATATATTGGAAAGTAGTGGCTCTCCCAGGGCGATCTCGGCCTCGGGCTATCCAAACGACGGGGACATTTTTCTTCTTGCCACAAAATCTTTTTTCGACTCTCTTCCGGCAGGGATTATCAGGGCAGCCTTACAAGGGAGTGACCCGGCAAGCTCCATCGAAGCCCTTGCTCCCCACATACACTCCAGGGAGAATACGGGCTCTGTAGGGGCTATTGTATTGGGATTTCGAAAATCTACAGAGCCTTCATTTGTCCCCAAAATTCAGGACGAAAGGCCGGAGGAGGCAGAGGCTGTTTCGGCCGAGTTGGAGACGGAAACACAAGTACCCGAAAGCCAAGCCGCCCCCCCGGAGGCAAAATCCAAAGTCTTGGGCATTATGACAAAAGGGCTTTCGGCAATCTCCAGGGCTATTGGCAAGGTGCTTCCCGAAAAAAGAATTTACTTAAAAGGCGAAGCCGAACAATTTGAAGGAGGAACCCAAGGAAGGAGGGTTGCCATTTCGGTGGGCGCAATATTAGTCGTTCTGCTTTTGGTAAGCATAGGGTTTGGGATAAGGCAAAAAAGCCTAAAAGATACGCGCTTAAGGTACGAATCCCGACTTACCCAAGCCCAGCACGAATTTGAGGAATCTTTAAAACTTGCATCAATTAATCAGGAAAGGGCCAGGGAGCTTTTCTTAAGCGCAAGAAGCCTGGTTTCCGACATTGAGGCCGAAGGATTTAAGGACCAAGAGATAGATAAGCTAAAGGCTGACCTTTCCCAAAACGAGGGGAAGGTTTTGGGCGAATACCGGGGCGATCCCGAGCTTTTTGTTGACCTTTCGATTCTTACCTCCGGCTTCGTGGGCGACGACCTGGCCGCCTCCGAGGAGGTGGTTTATGTTCTAAATCGTGGAGGGAAACGTGTGGTTTCGGTAGCCCTAGATACCAAAAAATCCGAAATTGTGGCGGGACCGGACGAGATAGATGAGGCAGATACTATTGCGGCTTATTCCGGAAGAGTCTTTACGGTTTCTTCTTCGGGAATTGCCGAAGTCGGACAGGGCGAGGTAATAGACAAAGATTGGGATGGCGGAGCCATGGCCTATATCTATGCCGGGAACATTTATCTTTTGGACAAGGCAGGAGAGACAATTTGGAGATATGCGGGGACGGAAGGGGGGTTCGGGTCAAAACAGAAATGGAATACAAATCCAATTGAGGCAAATTTGGAAAACGTAGTAGGAATCACAATTGACGGGGCAATATGGATGGGGTTTGGTTCAGGAGAAGTTCACAAATATTCTTTGGGGAATAGAATTTCATTTGAGACCTCCGGCATAAATCCACCCCTTACATTCCTCAACGCAGTTTTTACCAATGAGGAACTTTCCAATCTTTATATCTTGGATAGACAGACAGGAAGAGTGGTTGCTGTAGACAAAGAAGGAAATTACAAAGCCCAATACATTAACGACCAAATAAAGCAGGCTACAGACCTTGCGGTCTCGGAGAAATTCAAAAAGATAATTTTACTTGTCGGAGACAAACTTCTTTCCCTTGAGGTAAAACACCTTTAAATTCTTGGTGGAGGCGGCGGGAATTGAACCCGCGTCCGAAAAATAACCTCAAAAGACTTCTACAAGCATATCTGATTTATTATTTTTTCCTTGAATCTTAGCAATCAGAAGCATAACTCAAGGTAAGGTTTAAAAGTCTTAAGCAACCCCCTTAAACCAAACAAGTTGCAGCATCTCAACTGGTTTATGCCTATCTGGAGCGGTTGAGAAACGCACCCGGAAGACAGTAATCTATAAACGTTTTTTAAGCGTAGACTACATCGTAAGATTGGTTCTTGACGATTATTTTTGATCCCTTTTGACAAGTGTGAATCAAACTTGGCTTGCAGCCTTTTAAAGAACTTTCCGTCGAAACCGATCGCCCCCAAAAATTAACTTCCTTTTAATTCCTGTTCAAGCTCACGTTCTATATCTTTTTTCTTCAAATATTCCCTTTTTTCGAACTTGACCTTGGGTTTGCCCAAAGCAATCTTTAGCTTGACCAGGCGGCCCTTAGTATACAGGCTCAGGGGCACCAAAGTCAATTTAAACTGTTTCATTTTGGTGGCAAGAGAAAGAATCTCGGACTTATGAAGAAGTAGTTTTCTGCTTCTTGTGGGACTTACATTCTGGCCCTGATTGGAGGGGATGTTGGCGTTAATAAGCCAAGCTTCGCCATTAAGTAGCCTAACGACCGATCGGGACAGGTCTGCATGTCCTTCTCGGATAGCCTTAGCTTCAGCTCCGCTTAATGACAGCCCTCCCTCGATTCGGTCCGACTCAAGGGTGTATTCAAAGTTTGCACGCCTATTCGTAATTTTCGACATTCTGGTCTATTATAGCCCACATGGGCATAGTTGACCTTATTTTTCCCAAATCCTGTCTCGGTTGTGGCAGGCACGGTAAATACATTTGTTCAGATTGCATACGAAAAGTAAAAACACCAAGGCCCGTCTGCCCTTTTTGTATGAGACCTTCGATAAACGGAAAAGTTCACAGTTTTTGTCATGAACCATTGGGATTAGACGGACTTATTAGTCTTTGGCAATACGAGGGCGTGGCCAGAAAAGCGATCATAAACCTGAAATACAAATTTGCCTTAGAGATTGCAAAAGAAATTTCCGATTATGCAGTTCCCGAGATTGAAAAACGACAGACTTTTCCTCCCAAAAATGTGGTTTTGGTTCCGATACCCCTTTACTGGTACAAAAGAAATTTCAGGGGGTTTAACCAGGTTGAAGAAATCGGAAGACTGATTTCAATAAAATTAAACTGGGAATTCATTCCAAATCTGTTAATTAAAAGTACTTCAACCACCTCGCAAACAGAACTTAAAAGGCAAGATAGAATAAAGAACTTAAAGGGCGTTTTTACCCCAAATTTCGTTGATTTCCCAAAGAAATATTCACGTAAAATTATTGCTGTCTCCTCAGAAGTGGTATGAAAGTAATATCCAAATCTCTTTTTCTCCCACATATGAAAATGTTCTTGCAATTCCCGTATCTTCGATAACAGAGGATAATAAAGTGTTTATAAAAACTAAAAGGGGGTACGTGGAAAGAAAAATAAAAACAGGTCTTCAAAATGATACGAGAGCGCAAGTGATAAGCGGACTTTCGCAAAACGATGAGGTAGTCGTAGAATCAACTCTTGTTCCCAAAAAAACACAGGCAAGATTTCCGTTTAGGTTTTTTATAAGATAAAATGATTCATGAAGAAAACAAACCTCATAAGCCTTGCGAATATAACTAAAGATTATAACCTCGGTGGTTTGATAGTGAATGTTTTAAAGGGAATAACTCTTAAAATAGAAAATGGTGAATTTGTTGCAATTTCCGGAAGATCCGGCTCTGGAAAATCGAC
>Ga0075651_104_pt1 | contig 16978 bp, 14 predicted proteins | sample RifGroA1_FD_68396 | JGI IMG/M metagenome (GOLD analysis project Ga0075651, IMG submission 68396) | Microgenomates (Woesebacteria) bacterium GW2011_GWA1_45_8 | reverse complement strand
GGATTCGGGGTGGAGTAACAGCTGGTAGTACTTTCCCTAACTCGGCCAGTTTTTGGTTGGATTCTTGTTGGTAGGGGACAATAAACCACTGATAGACAAAAGCTGAAGCAGCAGCGATTAAAGCTACGCCGAGGATCGCCAGGTGGGTTGGTCGGGAAGCCGGGTGAGCATGCCAACGTTGGTACCAAAGAGGTCGAGTATATCTGATATGGTGTATTACCTTTTGATGCAGTTTCTTAGGCTCGATCGGAGTTGTTAGCGCGGTCGGAGTTTTCACGGGGAGAGTCTCTTGGGTAGGGACGGTCGGAACAGTCGGCTCGGAGACAACCGGTGGAGTAAGGGTTTGCAGTGGGGTGGCAGCCGCTTCCTTTACTTCCGGTTTCACTTCAGGAACGGCTTCAGCGCCAGATTTCAACCTTTCAATCTCATCACGAGGTATCAAACGGGTTCTGCCTGGCGTACGGATAACCCGGATTTTGCCGGCAGCATCCCAGCGACGAATTGTATCGATGGAAACACCAAGAAGTTCGGAGGCTTCTCCGATTAGCAACAAAGGTTTGGCAGGTTTCAACTCTGCTTGGGCTGCAGGCTGTGGCAGGTCCTTTTGCATAGATTTGCGTAGATTTTCCTAGATTTATTGTAATAGATCTTTCCACAGAATGTCAACCTCAATATATTGTTGAAAGAAAACTACTTGGCTGTTAAAATGAGCAGAATATGGAGCGCTACAATCCTAAAGAAATTGAAGAACGCTGGCGGAAGATTTGGGAAAAGGACAAAACTTTCCAAGTCGATTTAAAGAAGGCCAAAAAACCTTTCTTAGACCGCAGGTCGCAAGATTTTGGTGGAAAGCCAAAATTTTACAACCTAATGATGTTTCCTTACCCTTCTGGCGAAGGGCTCCATGTTGGCCACGTCTACGCTTTTTCTGGTAGTGATACCTTTGGCCGACTAAAACGTCTGCAAGGCTACGATGTCTTCGAGCCAATGGGTTTTGATTCTTTCGGTATCCATTCAGAAAACTACGCGATCAAAGTCGGTAAGCATCCAAAGCAATTGATCAACGAGACGACAAAATACTTTCGCGAAGAGCAACTAAAAAAATTAGGCGCTTTATTTGACTGGGAACATCAAGTGATCACTTCTGATTCAGATTATTATAGATGGACACAGTGGCTGTTTATCCAACTTTTCAAAGCTGGCTTAGCAACTAGGAAAAAATCACCGGTTGATTGGTGCCCTTCGTGCAAAACGGTTTTGGCTGATGAGCAGGTAATTGCTGGTAAGTGTGAGCGCTGCAGCGCAGGGGTAATTCAAAAAGAGCTTGAGCAGTGGTTTTTTAAGATTACTGACTTTGCCGAAAAATTACTGAAAAATTTAGAGACAATAGATTGGTCAGAAACTACTAAACAGATGCAGCGAAATTGGATCGGGCGAAGCGAAGGAGCGGAAATAGAATTTCCAATCAGCTTACCGTCCACAGACTACAGACTACAGCAAAAGCAAGTAGTAGACAGTACTCAGTTAGCTATAGACAAAATAGAGGTTTTCACTACCCGGCCGGATACTATTTACGGGGCAACGTTTATGGTCATCGCTCCCGAGCACCCGGTCGTCGCTGCACTCCTAAGCGCAAAGCGCAAGGCGCAAAGCTCAAAACTGAAAGAAGTTAAAGACTATGTAGAGGTGGCTAAGCGTAAGACGGAAATTGATCGAGGGAGGGAGAAGACCGGGGTATTTACCGGGCTTTATTGTATTAATCCGCTGACTAAGAAAGAGATTCCAATCTGGATCGCTGATTATGTCTTGATGGGTTACGGCACCGGGGCGATTATGGGCGTTCCGGCACATGACACGCGTGATTACGATTTTGCCAAAAAGCACGAGCTTCCGATTGTCGAAGTTATCAGCGGTGGAGAGATTGGAAAAGAAGCTTATATTGGGGAAGGTAAGCTGGTTAATTCTGGTCAATTCAACGGTATTGACTCATTGGACGCTATTCAAAAGATATCAAACTATATAGAAAATAATAAAATTGGCCGGAAAACTGTTAACTATCACCTTCGGGACTGGTTGATTAGCCGACAAAGATATTGGGGGCCACCGATTCCGATGATTTACTGTGAATATTGTGCTAAATCAGGAAAATCTTGGTTTACAACCGAAGAAGCAAAAAAGTATCAAGTATCAAGTATTAAGTATCAAGAAGGAAAACAGAAAAATATACTAAATACTAGATACAAAATACAAGATACGGCCGCTATGAGCGGTTGGTACCCAGTTCCTGAAAAAGACTTGCCAGTTGAGCTTCCGTATTTGAAAGATTATCAGCCCAAGGGTAAAGGTGTCAGTCCGCTCGCTACTTTGCCAGATTTTTTGATGGTAAAGTGTCCTGAATGTGCAAAAATCGCAAAACGCGAAACTGATGTTTCCGATACATTTCTTGATTCTAGTTGGTACTTCTTGAGATACCCAAGCGTAGGAATTTCAAATGACAAAGCCCAAATGACAAATAAGAAATTGAAAATTGAAAATTGGAAATTGGAAATTCCGTGGGATCGTGAGATCACGCGGCGATGGTTGCCGGTTGATTCTTATATTGGCGGTAATGAGCACGCAGTGATGCATCTTTTGTACACTCGATTCATTACTATGGCTTTGAACGATATGGGTTATCTTGACTTTGAAGAGCCGTTTAAGAAATTCCGAGCCCATGGCTTGATTATTCACGGCGGGGCGAAAATGAGCAAGAGTCGCGGTAATGTGGTTAACCCCAACGAATACATGGCTGCCTACGGCACCGACACTCTCCGAATGTATCTGCTATTTATTGGGCCATATGATCTGGGTGGTGACTTTTCTGATCGAGCAATAGCCGGCGTCTATCGGTTTTTAAATCGAGTCTGGCAAATTACGCTTGAAATTAACGGCCTACCTATTAAAACTGCTAACAATTTGGTGGCTGGAGAAATAAATAAGCTCGTAAAGAAAGTTGGCGAGGATGTGGAAGTTCTTAGGTTCAACACAGCCATCGCCGCTCTAATGGAATTTCTTAACTTTGCCTCGAAGCATAAAGAAGAAATCGACCTTGCTACCTTGAAAAAATACCTCATCGCGTTGTCTATCTTTGCGCCTTTCACCACCGAGGAACTTTGGCGAAGAATAGGTGAATCTGGTTCAGTTCACAACCAAAGCTGGCCAAAGCTCGAAGAGAAGTTTTTACGCAAAGAAAAAATAACCATCCCCGTCTTGATAGATGGAAAGCTAAGGAGCACTATTGAAATTCAGAATTCAGAATTAAGAATTCAGAATGTGGTTGAGAAGGCTGCTTCGGAATTGGTTAAGGTAAAAAAGCACTTAGAAGGCAAGGAGATCAAAAGAGTAGTTTACGTGCCGGGTAAGATAATTAACTTTGTTACTAAGTGATAATTTTGTCACCTTTTCCGCAAAAGGTGACACCAAAGCGGCCGCTAGACTGCGCCAGCTGTTACACTAAGCTGAAAAGCTTGGGACATCCTCTGGAATTCTCTCGAAGACTTGAGTCAGTTCCAGTTTCCTCTTCGCTTTTCGAGCTTGTGTAAAGACGCCGTGCTCGTATAGCGGTTTTAATTTTGACTTTTGCGTTTTGAATTTTGAGCTTTTGTTCGCTTGTTTGTTGCTAAACTTGAGTAAATAGAGTAATCTAAAATCACTATCTGGGCAGACTGTAATGTCCGGATTGTTTTTTGAGGGCTAAACCAAACAATGGAGGGTCTGATTCTCCGAAAAAGCTTACTTTCAAAGAGGGCAAATGCGTGACGATACCTACTTAGCTAACAGGTTGAACTGCCTTTGGGCAAAATATTTTTCTGACGTGCCTAAGAAAGAAGACGTTAAGATCCACTTTGGGCGAAAAGCGCTCTATCGATTTGGTTCAATCAAATTCTGTTTCACCGATAAGACGGTTAGAGTCACCATCAATGGCCGTTTTCAAGATAAAAAATACCCGCGGGAGATCATCGACCACACTATTGCCCACGAACTTGTCCATTACGCCCAGGGTTTTCCAACTCCCGGGCCAGCCTTGCACCGCTACCCACACCGTGGTGGGGTGATTGATAAGGAACTAGAGGCCAGGGGTTTGAGTCGCCTCACTGGCTTTTACAAAGATTGGGCAAAAGACTACATCAAGAACCTCTAACATTTCCCAACTCTTGACAGCCAACCAAACTTCTCTTAGTATCTTTCTACGATATCCCGCTACGCGTGATGTATTTAGGAAAATATATCCCGCTACGCGTGATGTATTTAGGAAAATATGGAATGGCTGAAAAATAAGCGGACAAAAAAGCTTCTGCGTCTGGCTAAAAACTATCAAGTTTCCCTTATCCTCGCTTTGCTCGGCTTTACTTTACTTGGGGCTGGGCTTTCGATTGCCAAATTTTCTAGACAAAGCAGTGACCCACAATTTATTAGCGCGCAAGGCGATCAAAACGGTGAAGAGATTGTGGTCGACATCGCCGGTGCAGTGAACAAACCGGGTGTTTATAGCTTACCAGCGGGTTCAAGAGTTTCCGAAGCGGTTGATAAAGCTTCCGGACTTTCCGGTGAAGCTGATAAAGCTTGGGTGGCCCAAAACTTAAACTTCGCCGCTAAATTAGCCGATGGACAAAAAATCTATATCCCAGCCATTGGTCAAGCAGGGAAGGTTGATACTGGAACTGTGGCTGGTCAGGCAGCGGGGAAGATCAATATCAACACTGCCCCTAGCGGCGAGCTAGACACCTTGCCAGGAATTGGTCCGGTAACTGCCCAAAAAATCATTGCTAGCCGCCCCTACGCCGCGACAGAGGAGCTTTTAAGCAAAAAAGTAGTAGGAGCAAGCACCTTTGAAAAAATCAAAGACAAAGTTACGATCTATTAAAAAAGTCTTAATTGTTTTTATTATTTTTGGCCTCGGCGTCGTCTTCTTCTGGCGCCTTTTTTCTATCGAGCAACCCAAGCAGGAAGGCGATGTAAAATTTAGCGCTACGTTGCTGCAAGTGCCGAAGATTTATGATAGATGGCAATATTTTGATATAGAAGGATATGGAGTTCGAGCTAGTTCTGATCTGCGTCTTTCTTATGGCGATAAGCTGGAAATTGAAGGAGTAGCCAAAGAAGGAAGACTGAACAATCCAAAGATTAACGTTGTCGGTAGTTCTGGCTGGCAAGAAAATCTTTTTAACCTGAGAGAGAGATTAAAGGAAAAAATCACCGCTGCTTTGCCTGAACCACAGGCCGCTCTTCTGGCAGGAATTTTGCTGGGAGCCAAAGAGGAGCTTCCGGTCGATTTCAAAGAATCCTTGCGCAAAACAGGGACAATTCATGTGGTAGTGGTTTCTGGTTACAACATCAGTGTGGTGGCAGGGTTTTTGATTGGTTTATCTCGGTTTATTCGTCGTCAGTATGCGATTTTCCTTGGATTAGTAGGGATTGCCTTTTACACCTTTTTAGTCGGGGCTGATGCACCAGCGGTACGGGCGGCAATTATGGGTTCTGCTGCTTTTCTTGCCACCCTTGCTGGGCGACAGCGGTTCCCTCTTTACTTCCTTTTTTTGGCCGCTTTTGTCATGCTTTTAGTTAAGCCGACGATTGTTGAAGACGTTGGTTTTCAGCTTTCCTTCCTGGCTACAGCCGGGATAATTTTCTTTCAAGAAAAGATCCTGCGGTTTTTCAAATTCGTCCCGAAAGCTGTGAGCGATAACCTGGCAACGACCTTGGCTGCCCAAAGCTTAGTCGTCCCAGTCATCTTTTATCACTTTGGCTCGGTATCTGCTATCTCACCGCTGGCTAATGCTGCCCTCTTGTGGATAATTCCAATAGCGACAATTTTTGGCTTTGTCTTTCTAGCGATTAGCCTCGTTATTCCTTTTCTGGCTACTGTTTTGGCTTGGATACTTTGGGCCTTTTTGACCATCTTTGTATTCCTGGTTGAAGGTTTTGCTAAGGTTTCCTTTGCTTATCTTTCATTTTCTGCGGGTAATTTTTGGCCAGCTTTGCTTTATTACGCAGCTTTAGTGGCGATTATTTTTTATCTAAGGTATGTCCGAATGGCTGGCCACAAATAAAATTAAATTGGCGGTTCTCTCTTTAGTTGTGGGCAATATTCTGGTCTGGGGCTTTTTCTTTTCGCAGCCTGATGGCAAGCTTCATCTAAAGTTTTACAACGTCGGTCAGGGAGACTCGATATTTCTCGAAACCAGCACTGGCTACAAGATTTTGATTGACGGTGGTCCGGATAATAAGGTGTTGGGGTATTTAGGTGCGGATCTACCGTTTTATTCAAATAAAGTTGATTTGCTTATCCTTACCCACCCGCAAGCCGATCATCTAGCCGGTCTTCTTGAAGTAGTCAAAAGATATAAAATTAAAACTTTATGGGTCAGCAATGGCCGGGTTGATTCTCGGCTTTTTAAAGACTGGGAGCAGCTTTTAAGTCAAAAGGAGATTCGCCCGGTAGGAGTCTTTCAAGGCGATAGGCTGCTTTTTCCTGATCGAACGGAAATAGGGTCTTGTGGCCAAGAGAATATGCTGCTGGTAGCGATGTCAACGCAAGCTCAATTGTTGTTCGGGTTTCCTACGGAGAATTTGACGCCGTACTTAGCGGCGACGCCGACGAGAAGAGCCAACCTTACACTACAGACAGTAGACATGTTGAGGTTTTTAAAGTACCACATCACGGTGCGAAGACAGCGATTAATAAAAACTACCTGGACGCTTTAGCGCCCGAAGTTAGTATTATTTCCGTCGGCGCCAAAAACATCTACGGACATCCTAGCGCAGATACAATAAGTCTGTTAAAAAACATAGGATCAAAAGTATACAGAACAGATAAAAATGGTACAGTGGAAATCACCAGCGATGGTAAAAGCTGGGAAGTAAAGCCAGAGTTTTAGCTTTATTGGCGTATTTAGTTTAGAGCGGGGACTTTATGTCTGATGTCATAGGATGCTATACTAGTTGGCAGTTATGATTAGAAAGGTTTTGCGAGAACATCTTTCCAAGGCAATGAGAGAAGCCGGCTATGAAGAAGTCAGGCCAGAAGTTTTGCCAACAACCAATACGAGGTTTGGTGATTATTACTCTACAGTTGCTCTAAGGCTAGCCAGGCGCGATTCCAAGCAGCCGCCGGAAAAAACTGCTAAATTTTTGGTGGCTAAGTTAGCTAAAAAAGAAGAAATTTTTAAAGCAGATTTTACCCCTAACGGCTTTATCAACTTTTCGATTTCACCTAGCTTCCTTCAAGCGCAGGTACAGGAAATAATTGAAGAAGATGAGAATTTCGGTCGGGTGGAAGTCGGTAAAGACAAGAAAGTGCAGGTGGAATTCATCTCAGCCAACCCAACTGGACCGCTTACTTTAGGTAATGGTCGGGGTGGATTTATGGGTGACGCGCTGGCTAATTGCTTGGAAAAAGCAAGCTTTCAAGTTGAGCGAGAATATTACATAAACGACACTGGTAATCAAATTAAAACTTTAGGCTTTTCCATCCTTGATGTTTTAGGGATAAAAGCGGAAGATCGAAAAGGTCTTTACAAGGGCGAATATATCGTTGAGCTTGCCAAATTGCTGCAAAAAGAAACCGACATAGAAAGATATAGATTGAAGCCATATGACGTAGGGGGGAGGGGAGCAGAAGTTTTGCTGAAAGAATTTATCAAACCCGCCTTGGCCAAGCTAAAAATCGATTTCGACGCTTTTGTCTCCGAAAAGCACTTGTACGAATCTGGTAAAGTCGCGGCTGCTTTAGAGGTACTAAGGAAAAAAGGTTTAGTTGAAGAACGGGAAGGGGCGACCTGGTTTAAAGCGGGGGGCGGAGTTGAAGATAAAGATCGTGTGCTTGTTCGAAGCGATGTGGGAGGAAGCGAGCCAACTTATTTTTTGGCTGATATCGCTTATCACCTTGATAAGTTTGAAAGGGGGTTTGATAGGGTAATTGATCTTTGGGGGGCGGACCATGCTGGTTACGTACAGAGGATGCGTGCAGCCGCCGTAGCCTTAGGATTCGACGATAAGCTTGATATTATCATTGTTCAATTGGTTCGGCTAAAGGAGGGTGGCAAGGAAGTTCGGATGTCCAAACGGACTGGTACCTTTGTCACTTTGGAAGAACTAGTCGACAAGGTTGGTTTGGATGTCGCTAGGTTCTTTTTTATCTCGCATGCGGCCAACACTCACATGGATTTTGATCTCAAAGTAGCCCGCGAGCAAAGCCTAAAGAACCCAGTCTACTATGTGCAATACGCCCACGCTCGATGTGCGAGTATTCTAAGAAAGGCTCAGGAAGAGGGCTTTAGCCTCGAAGATCTTAGCAATTCAGATACCAGTTTGCTGAAACAGCCTGCGGAGTTGGCTTTGATCAAGGCGCTTATGAAATTACCGGAGATTGTCGAAGATATTTCGCAAAACTACGCTGTTCACCTTCTACCTACCTACAGCCAAATAACGGCCGATCTTTTCCATAAATTCTACGAGCAGGCTCGAGTAATTGATCCTAAAGATAAAGGAACTAGTTTAGCGAGGCTAGCTTTGGTGATGGCTACCAAGATAATATTACGTAATAGTTTACGACTGATGGGTGTTTCCCATCCAGAGCGTATGGAGGATCTAAGCGGTGAAATCAACAACTAGCGTTTTGAAGAACAAGCTGCGGGTTTTGGCGACGCCGTTGCCTTCGGTCAGTAGTGTGACGGCGATGATTTTGGTGGGAGCGGGTAGTCGCTATGAGCAAAGGCAGGAAAATGGAATTGCCCATTTCCTCGAGCACATGTTTTTCAAAGGAACAAAGAAGCGACCCAATGCCCTAGAAATTTCTTCTGTAATCGACGGAATTGGTGGAGAATTTAACGCTTTCACCTCCAAAGAATACACCGGCTTCTATATCAAAGCTAGTGCAAAGCATCTCGATCTGGTACTAGACGTGCTGACCGATATGCTTTTAAATTCTAAGCTCGATTCAGGAGAAATCGAGAGGGAAAGAGGTGTTATCTTTGAGGAGCTACGAATGTATTTAGACACGCCGATGCGCTATGTTGGTGATGTCTTTGAGAATCTTCTATACGGTGACCAACCTCTTGGTTGGAATATTATTGGTAGCCTGCAGTCGCTGAAAAATATTAAACGGGGCGATTTAACTTCTTACTTGAGCAGGTTTTATGTTCCAAACAATCTGATTGTCTCAATCTCCGGCGGCGTTGGGGCGGACGAAGCCGAGTCCTTAGTCGAAAAGCATCTCGGAGGTGAGGCTGCCAAGAAGACAACCAACTTTTTACCGGTAGAGATTACTCAAAAAAGACCAGCGGTTAAACTTGTTAGTAAAAAAACCGAACAAGCTCATTTTTGCCTCGGGGTGCGCTCTTATCCACGGGGGCATGAGAACCGCTATAAACTGGCGGTTTTGAATACTATCATCGGTGTGTCTATGAGTTCTCGACTTTTTATCCAACTACGGGAGCGGCGGGGCTTAGCTTATTATGTACGCAGCGGTGTGGATGAGTACAGGGACACTGGTTTTTTTGCTGCTCAAGCGGGTGTGGAGATAAAGAAGATTGATGAAGCGATCAAAGTAACCTTGGCCGAATTTGCTAAACTAGCCAAAGAAAAGGTTTCGAGCAAGGAATTAACTAAGGCCAAGGAGTATATAAAGGGGAAGCTGGTTTTGGAGCTAGAAGATTCGCGGGAAGTAGCCAGTTTGTTTGGAATTCAGGCACTTTTGGAAGAAAAAATCAAAACCCCACAAGAGATAATGAAAGAGATTGACAAAGTTGAAGCCGCTGATATACAAAAAGTAGCTTCTGATATCTTTAGAGATAGCGCTCTGAACTTAGCTATAATCGGCCCTTACAAAGACAAGGCGAAATTTGCTAAAATATTAAAATTATGATTAAACTTAAAAAGGAGGAATAGTTTATAAATCTCTTCGTATGTGAATTAAGCTTCGCGTAATTCACGTACTCTCGAGATTTGCGCTTAAGCATAGTTTTCGCTTAGGCTACAACTATTAGCTTAATCTTGGAAAGGACTGTAGTTTTAGTAAAACCAGATGGGGTAAAAAGAGGCCTGGTCGGTGAAGTATTGCAGCGGTTTGAGCGGATGAGCTTGAAAATCGTGGCGCTGAAGATGATGTGGGCAAGTCAAAATCATCTTGGTGAACATTACAAAAACAATAATCAGTACCTTAAGACACTTGGTGAAAAAACTCTTGCGACTTATAAGGAGTATGGGAAAGATGCAGGTGAAGATTTAGGGACTAAAGACCCATTGGAACTTGGGAAAATGGTTCGGAAATGGACAATTGACTACGTAGGATCCGGCCCAGTTGTAGCGATTTTATTGGAAGGCCGTCATGCGATGGAAAATGTTAAGTCAATTACTGGCCCGACAATGCCTGTAAAGGCGCCACCGGGTACAATTCGCGGCGATCTAGCGACTGATTCAGCCGCTTATGCCAATGCTGAAAAGCGGGGAGTCGAAAATATTGTTCACGTTTCAGGTAACAAGGAAGAAGCCAAATTCGAAGAAAAACTCTGGTTCCACGAGAATGAGATTTACAGCTATAAAAGAGGGGATGAGGTTTGAAAGGCCAGTTTAATCCTGAGGAGTTAAAACGAAACCGTAATCATTACTCCCGCAAGTTTCACTATCGTTGGTTACAGTCTCCATAGTTGCAGATCCGAGGCAATAAGTTTGTCCGCTGCCTCCACTGTCGTCGTAGATATAAGGGTCAGCTGTTCCTAACGGCCCTAACGTTTGGACTTCGTTTAGATAAACAATGCTTCGTGGGTTACTCCCCTCGAGTGCGTCGGAGAGGTCGGACATAACTCCTGTTGGGTAATTGTTGTAATCAGCATAATACTGCTCCAAAGCCCCCCTGATGTTTTCCAGGTCCGACCTTCTTTGGGTGTCGCGGGCGCTTTTTTGGACTCTAGAGAAAGAGGCTAGTCCGATGGAAATCAAAATAGCAATAATAGCAACAACGATCAGAAGTTCAAGGAGAGTAAAGCCAGATTGTTTTCGTTTGAGTGTTGGCAGTTTCATTTTTGCAAAAAACATCGTACAAAGTACGTTATTTTCGTTGAAAACGTCGTCCTCAAGGACGTCATTATTTCCAATATAAGTTAAATGGGGGTTGTTGTCAAACGAAAAACAAGTATTAAGTATTATGTATTTTGTATCAAGTATGGCCTCAAGTACCTCTCGACAAACCGAGTTAGACTAAGTGGTCGGGGTGACCCGATTTGAACGGGCGGCCTCGTCGTCCCGAACGACGCGCTCTACCACTGAGCTACACCCCGATGATCTTTAATTTTAAACCACTTTATGTTAAAATTCAAACCTACTTGCCGATGTAGCTCAATTGGATAGAGCAGACCCGTCCTAAGGGTAAGGTTGAGAGTTCGAGTCTCTCCATCGGCGCCACCTTTCGCCCTTCGGGCTTCAGGTGGCAAGCCATCGGTTTTGTAAAGCGAAAGGTGTGCCCCGTAGCTTTAGCGTAGGAGCACATGTAGGTGTGAAAAAAAGAAAACGTTTTTGGGCCTTTCTTGTTATTAGAACAATCGCCAATGCCCTGGTAATAACGGGCATTGTTTTTTCATTTCTCGCCTTTGCGCCCTTTGTGAAACAAGAAATCTGGTATTGGTGGAAGAGCAACTTTCAGGCGATTTCCAAACCGGTGGACAGCCAAGACACTAATCAGCCCAAAGTAAAAGCGGTAGAGCTACCGCCGCTTAGCGTAGAGCCAGAAAGTAAAGAGTTTGGGATAGTGATCGAAAAAATCGGCGTCAATGCTCCTGTGGTAGCTAACGTAAATGCGAGTAGTTACCCAGAGTATATCGGCGCGATGACAAAGGGGGTCGCCCACGCAAAAGGCACGGCTTTCCCGGGCTCGACCAAAGCAGAAAACAATAATGTCTTTTTGTTTGCTCATTCCGCCATGAACCGGGTAGGGGCGCCGAAATACAATAGTGTATTTTATTTATTAAGGAAAATGGAGGCAGGGGATCGGGTTTCCACCTTTTACCAGGGAAAAAGGTATGATTACATTGTTTCTGACAAAAGAGTAGTCGAGGCTAAGGATGTCCAGTATCTTACTGACCCTTCCAAGGAGCCGATCCTGACTCTTCAAACCTGCGACCCACCAGGAATGAATATCCGCCGATTGATCGTTACGGCAAAGCTAGTCCAGTAGGAACGAGTTATAAGATTTAAGATATAGATCGCTTCGCGCTCTGCGTCACTTTGCTCCTAAAGACCTAAGTAGAAAAGTAGCAAAACGACCTCTATTAATTTTTGAACCTAGGTCTTCTATTACCGGAGTTCAATCGCGTAAAGATTGGGAAGGCTAGTGGCTTGAGTGTTTAGGTTGGTGGCGATTACAATCTTTGAGCCGTCAGGCCATGGTACAACCAAGCTAGGATCAAAACTACCGGTGTAGATAGTTACATTGTTACTCCCATCAACTTCCATAACCGATATTGCATTGGTACCGACTAAGATGACGTGGCGGCTATCAGGATACCAAAGATAACGACTAGCCTTTGGTAGGTTGGTTGCCCTTGGTTTTTGGTTCCCATTTGGCTGCGGTTTGGCATCGAAAACAACGGCTAAACCATTGGGCTGAACGCCAAAGAATTTAGTTTTATCGGGCGAAAAAACCAGCTTGGCTAGGGTGGAAGAAATACTTTCCGCCTCTTTACCGAGTGCTTTTAGATTGCTCTTTGTATTGGAAGCCTCCGCTTTGTCCCAGTCTTCCTTGATTTTTTCTAGATCCAAAGTGGCTTCTTTTGGGTCTTTGTTTTCCTTCGAAGTGTCAAGAAGAAAAAAAATATGCTGGTCAGCTATTTTTACGAGCAACTCCCTCCCGTCGGGAGAAAATTCATAGCTACTTGTGGAAAAGCTAAATTCTTTAGTGTCGGTGACCAATTTGTTAAGATCTTTAGCGAAAAAGAAGGGTAGGGGATTAGTGGAAAGGTTTAAAGCCCAGATACCTGCCCTTTCCTTGGGTTCTTTTATCGTAAAGACGATTTTATCACCAACTGGGGAGGCAACTGGTGAACCAACTCCGGTAAAAGTGAGAGATTGGAGAGAAGGGGCGATGGGCAGCAAAACTACCTGGATGAGGTTGACTGCCTCTTTTTTGACCAAAACTTCTTTACTCCAGGTGCTAAAACCTTCTTTGCTAATCTTGACTTCATATTTTCCAGGCGAAAGGTTCTGAATATCTAGATTGGTTGTTCCTTTTTTCTCACCGTTGATCAAAACCTCCCCGCCATCAGGCAGGGATTTGATGCTGACAATGCCGGTTGGTTCCAGGCTTTTTTCTTTGAGATTTGGCCGATAACCCCGGGCGTAAAGGATAACTCCGACAGTCAAGACTAAAGCGGTAGTTAAAAAAAGAACTAACCCAGAAAGTTTCCTCATTAAGGAGATTCTAACCGAAGTCGTGGTTTGGGGCAAGTGTTGGGTGGTAAAACCCTCCTACAAACCCTCAGGCAGCTAATATATAATAGAAAGCCTTGCTTTCTGCGGCATTTCACTTCTACACGAGATTGCATCTCGCGCTTGTTTCTCTAGCGAGATATAATAAAGGCGCTATGTTTTCCAAAAAAATCGCAATCGACCTGGGAACCGCGAACTCGCTGGTTTATTTAGAGGGTCAGGGCGTCGTGCTGAATGAGCCGACGGTGGTGGCTGTTTCTTCAGAAGACGGGGAGGTTTTAGCCGTTGGTAACGCGGCTAAAGAAATGCTTGGCCGTACACCTGAAGGGATCGAAGCTTCTCGGCCGCTACGCGATGGGGTGATTGCTGATTATGTTGTGACGGAAAGTATGCTGCAGTTTTTCCTTGATAAAGTCGCCGGGCGAACGCGCTTTTTCAAGCCAGAAGTGATGGTTTGTGTGCCGGCGGGAGTAACTAGCGTTGAACGAAGAGCCGTGCTTGATGCTACGCTGTCTGCCGGAGCAAAAACCGCTTATCTTATTGATGAGCCCTTGGCAGCAGCGATTGGCGCGAAAATTCCAATTGGGGCACCAAGTGGTAATATGATTGTTGATATCGGCGGAGGTTCGACTGAAGCGGCCGTAATCTCCTTGGGTGGAGTGGTGGTTCATAAGAGTGCCCGAGTAGCAGGGAATAAGATAGATGAGGCGGTCTCTCTTTATGTCCGGCGAAAATTTAACTTAAGTATTGGGGAGCGAACAGCTGAAGAAATAAAAATCGCTTTAGCTAGTGCGACGGAGGAAGAAAAAAACCCATCAATCGAGGTACGAGGTAGGGATACTATTACTGGTTTACCAAAAACAATCGAACTAAAAAGTCATCAAACAACTGAGGCAATTCTTCCCGCTCTTAGCCAGATCCTTGAAGCAGTAAAGGCGGTTTTGGAAGAAACACCACCAGAGCTTTCTAGCGACATTATTGACAAGGGAATCGTAATGAGTGGTGGTACATCGCTATTAAAAAACCTCGACAAGTTTTTCACCCAAAGCCTTGGCGTGCCTTGTTACGTCGCTGAGGACCCACTACTTTGTGTGGTTTATGGTACAGGAACGGCCCTAGAGAATATCGATTTATATAGACGGAGCATAATACGGCGATGAATGATGTTTATGGGCAAGTATGTTAGAAACCCCTCAAATCCTAAATACGAAATTCAAAACTCTAAACAAAATTCAAAATCTAAATTCCAAACATCAAGCTACTAGAATTTAAAGAATTGGAATTTCGAATTTGTTTAGTATTTAGTGCTTAGAATTTAGGATTTTTGAGATTTATGTTAATCGGAATCGATGCTTCCCGGGTAGTTAAGGAAGAAAAAACCGGTACTGAAAATTATAGCTGGAATTTGATCCACGCTTTAGCAGGTGTGGACAAGAAAAACCGCTACGTTCTTTATTTTAACAAATCTCCCCGGTTTTTTGAAATTAGCCAGGCTAATTTCAGCACTAAAATTATTACTTCGCCAAGATTTTGGACCCAAGGGAGATTAGCTTTGGAGTGTCTGATCCACCCGCCGGATATCTTATTCGTGCCTGCTCACACTATCCCAGTGCTTCGGTGGCCGGGTTTAAAGACGATTGTTACGGTCCACGACCTAGGGGCAGAGTTCTTAGCAGAGTACCATAAGTTCCCGCAAAAACTTTATCTAAATTGGTCGACAAAGTACGTCGCTAAAAACGCTAATCATCTGATTGCTGTATCAAACTTTACTAAAAAGGATCTGATACGGGCTTTAAAAGTGCCGGCAAGCCGGATTTCCGTGGTCTATGAAGGAGTAGATGGCAAGGTTTTTTACCCTCGACCAGATTGGGAGGTAAAGCAAGTGAAAAGTAATTGGGGAATCGGGAAGGGTTACTTTCTTTATGTAGGAACCATCCAACCAAGAAAAAACCTGGTTCGGCTGATGGAAGCTTTTACCGCCTCTGGTTTGAAAAATATCGATCTAGTTTTAGCCGGTTCAAGTGGTTGGTTGGACGAGGAGATTTATAAAGCACCGGAAAAATTATCTATATCAAACCGTGTCCGTTTCCTTGGTTACGTCGAGAGTGATGATCTTCCCGCCCTCTATAGTGGAGCGATTGGTTTGGCTTTTCCTTCCTTGTATGAGGGGTTTGGCTTGCCGATTTTGGAGGCCTTTACTTGTGGCTGTCCTGTTCTAACTTCGAAGATTGGTGCTATGGCAGAAGTAGCGGGCGATGCAGCGCTTTTAGTTGACCCATTAAGTAAAAACGAGATTGCCGCGGGATTAAAAAAACTGGTAACTGACAAAGGCCTGCGAGAAAGTCTAATCAAAAAAGGTGAAGAGCGAGTGAAGGAGTTTAGTTGGGAGAAGACGGCGATTGAAACCATAAAAGTGTTTGAGAAGGTCTATGGTGGCTAGATGTAAGATGTTAGATTTAAGATCTAAGATATCTTAAGTCCTAGGTCTTAAGACTTAAATCTGAAATGGAAATTCTAGGTATAAAAGTAGACAACGTTACTTTCCAGGAAGCCTTGGAGAAGGCGAAAAAGCTAATTGACAGTGGGGAAAAGCATTATATTGTCACCCCAAACCCGGAAATCGTTGTGAAAGCCCGTGGGGACCCTCAGTTTAAAAAGATTTTAAACAGGGCTTCTTTGGCTATCCCTGATGGGGTCGGATTGCTTTTGGGAGCGAGGATCCTCGGATCTAAACTCTCGGAAAGGGCGACTGGCACCGATTTATTGGAAGGGTTAGCGGCTTTGGCAGCTGAGCACGGGTTCAGCCTGTTCTTACTGGGTGGAGGTGAAGGAGTGGCAAAAAGAGCTGCGGAAAAATTAAAAATTAAAAATGAAAAATTAAAAATTGTTGGAGTGGGGGAAGGGCCGCAGTTGGGTAGTGATGGAAAGCCCAAAGATAATTCAGATGCTGTTTGGGAAAAGAAAGTAGTTGAAAAGATTAACCAGGTCGCCCCCGATATTTTAGCGGTAGCCTTTGGTGCGCCAAAACAAGAAAAATGGATTGCTCGGAATTTACCAAAGCTAAATGTTAAGTTAGCGATTGGAGTGGGGGGCGCACTTGATTATATCAGCGGAGAGAAATCCCGAGCCCCGATCTGGGTTCAAAAAGTGGGGTTGGAATGGCTGTCTCGTCTTATTAGCGAACCAAAACGATTCAAACGCCAGATCGCCCTTCCGTATTTTACTTATTTGATTTTTAGAGAAAGATTTAAGAAATGAAAAAGCCCCAAGTGGGAAGGACACTTGGGGCGAATTGGGCAAGAATAGAGCAGGGAAACCGCTAGTACAGCCGGATCTTATGTGCTAGGTTGCAGCAGACGCAACTCCAACCTGGATGGTAACCGAATGAGAGAACTAGCGAAACCGGGTTTTCTGGTGTCGAGGACAGGATCGCGCTTTCGGTTTGCGGATCAATGTAGGGGTTGCCATCCCCATGTTCAATTCCTTTGATCCGCTCGTCCTCGTAACAACCTAGGTTGAA
>Ga0075651_103_pt1 | contig 26424 bp, 28 predicted proteins | sample RifGroA1_FD_68396 | JGI IMG/M metagenome (GOLD analysis project Ga0075651, IMG submission 68396) | Microgenomates (Woesebacteria) bacterium GW2011_GWA1_45_8 | reverse complement strand
CTTGGGAGATTAAAAAAGAATCAAAGTACAAATGGAAGGATTTCGCAGTATTGGTTCGGGCCAATAGCCACTCGGAGCCTTTCGGAAGGGCACTGTCTCGCCGCGGGATTCCCTATCAATTTTTAGGTCCGGGCAGACTTTTTAAGCAGCCCGAGGTGGTCGACCTTATATCCTTCCTTAAGGTTTTGTATAACTTCGAAGATTCGGTTTCTTTATACAGACTCTTGTCTATCGAGTATTTCGAAATCCCGGCGCGCGACCTTGCGGCCATCGGAAACTACGCAAGACGCCTAAATTTAAGTTTTTTTGAATCCTGCGAGCGCATCGAAGACGTTTTTGTGACAGCAAAGGCAAAAGAAACTGTAAAAAAACTTATGGAGATTATTAAAAGACAACTTAAGCTTTCAAGGCGGGAAACTGCGGGACAACTTCTTTATTACTTCTTACAAGATACCGGACTTTTACAAAAACTTCTTTCCCCTGCGTCTCCCGAGGCGGAAAAGAGGGCGGCCAACGTTTCAAAGTTTTTTGACAAATTAAAAACATATGAGGTCGACCACGAAGACGCAACCGTCCCCGCGGTAGTTGATTGGCTAGAGCTTTCCGCCGAGTTGGGGGAGTCTCCTTTGGCTGCGGATGTCGATTGGGTAGAGGTTAACGCGGTAAACATATTAACGGTCCACTCCGCCAAGGGCCTTGAGTTTCCGGTGGTATTTTTAGTTAACCTGGTCGGACAAAGATTCCCTACAGTTGAAAGGCGCGAACAGATACCAATACCGGATGCGCTTATAAAAGAAGTATTGCCGGTGGGCGACTATCACTTGGAAGAAGAAAGAAGGCTTTTTTATGTCGGAATGACCAGAGCCAGGGACGTTTTGGTTTTTAGCGCAGCCGACTATTACGGAGAAGGCAAAAGAGAAAAAAGGCTTTCCCCCTTTATCTTTGAGGCTCTGGGAGACACTTCTACATCTGCAGAACTTCCAGTGGTCGAAGGCCAACAGTTGACATTTTTGGACTATGCCGCGCCCCAAATGCCCGCCGCCCAAGCCCCTGCGCCCAAACTCCACATAGACTATCTTTCCTATTCCCAGATAGAAACGTTTAGGATTTGCCCACTTCACTATAAACTAAAATATATTTATAAGATTCCCACGTCCCCATCAAGTTCCCAAAGCTTCGGAAATACATTCCATATAACCATGAAGGCTTTTTATGAAGAAGTGGCAAAGGGGACAAAGGTAACCCTTGCCCTAATGTATAGACTTCTTAGGCAAAATTGGGTAAGTGAGGGGTATTTGGGCAAAAAACACGAGGAGGGTTCTTTTGAAAAAGCCAAAAGATTTCTAAAGCACTACCTTAAGAATTATTTCGACCCCAAAGTTATTCCGGCCGCAATGGAGCAGCCATTTATGGTTAAACTAAACGGCCTTAGAATTGGAGGGAAAATCGACAGAGTTGATGTACATGGGGATACTTTGCAAATAATAGATTATAAAACAGGGGCAAACCCCCTAACCCAGAGGCAGGCGGATGAAGACCTGCAGCTTTCAATCTATGGGCTTGCCGCAACAACCATTGACGGATTTCCTTTTGCAAGAACTCCCGAAAACGTAAAACTTTCCCTGTATTATTTCGACAACCCCCAAATTGTTACGACTACAAGAACAAAAGAAGATCTAGAAAAAGCTCAAAAGGCAATTGAGGATTATAAAAAACAAATTGAGCAGTCGGACTTTAGATGTTCCGGAAGTATCCTTTGCGAAAACTGCGAATACTCATTTTTGTGTAGGACCCAGGATTAAATCAAAGACCCCTAAGCTTCCCTTAACTGCCATCGGAGGATTTATCGGGCGAATATTTTTAAGAAACCAACTGTAAGCTTTGGGATAAAGCTTGATACACGCTTTCTTTTCGTGGTTCTTTTTCATAGGCTCTATGTGATAAAGTTCTGCGATACAGAGTGCAAAACCAGCGGGATGGATATTGGGTTTTTTAGAAGAACAAATCACTAAATCGCCGCGGTATTTTGTAGTCCACTTTCTTGTTTCGATGGTCTTTTTCCCCGAACGAACTAAGTTCGCCCAGGGCTGCTTAAGAGAAATTGCCTTCCATGCTTTTGTCTCGCCCATTACCTTTTCGGATAACCGAAGCCTTTAGTAATAATCGGAATCATTAAATAGGCAATTCCGATGTCGTCGACGTATCCTCGCAAAGTCATTTTCATCGGTCCCTTGGAAAACATTAAAGCGTCAATAGCAAGAGAGATAAGCACCCAGGTAAGTCCCAATAAAAGACCTTCCTTGGGAGAGCCGATGCCTACTTTTTTGGAATAAAGAACCGAAAAAAGCACAGTTGCAAAGACCACGGAAACCGGCATTATCGACTCAAAAAGAGGACGATTGGATTCTCTTGTCGGAAAGATAAATATTGCAATTACAAAAGGAATTGCCCAGACCAATAGTCCATACAAAATGGCGAGTTTTGTGCTTTTCATTTTTTGGTTATCACCCTCTTTCTTATCAACCTTGAAAGAAAGAATCCGAAGATTAATGCACTTGCCGTAAGTATCAAATATTCTCCGTAAAGATTCGGCTCGTTTCCGGTTGTAATGTCGTCCAAAGCAGCAAAATCCAAAAGCAGAAGTCCGATTACTAAAGTCCCCAAAAGGAACTTTTTCATAGAGGTATTCTTGTTTTTATCATACACCCCGGATATAAAACTTCGTAACCCCCGAAGCTTTTTTTGAAGTGGGTAAAGCCCTGCCAGGATTTGTTGGGAAAGCGCTCGTCATAAATTCCTTCAAAATCAAAAACTTTTGCCCCTCTTTCTTTTGCCCACAATATTCCTTCCCAAACTATTTTGTATTGGGCCAAAGACCTTCTGCCCTCCTTATTTGTGAAAGCCTGCCAGTAGTAGGTGATTTTGTCTCCCATTAAAAAAATAGCTCCGGCTGATTTATCATCAGAGAGTAAAAAGCAGGATTTATTGCGAAAGGATTTTCTTAAAGCTTCGAGGTGTGTGGCCGGCGGCACATATCTTTTTACCCCTACCGCTTTTTTCCACAAGTTTCTAAACTCTTCCAAATCTGCCGTCTGGGTTGTTCCCAAATTTTTAGTTTTGTGAAGTGCTTGTTTAGAGTCTTTTTTAAGATTCCTAAAGATCTGTTGTTTAGATTGAGTGAGGTCTATCTGCAGGGTTTTAGTTGGAAGATATGGGGATTTACTTAATTTAAAACCGATAGACGTTAGGTAATTTGCATCAAGCTCAGTTTTCGGCTCAATAATAGTTTGGAAAGCCCGATATCTTTTTCCAAGTTCCCGGATTTTCTCATTTCTAAGCTCCTCAGGCCTTTGGACCTTTAATACAGATCCTAGTATGGGAATTTTTTTGATGAAGTAATTAATCTCGGCAGGCCGCTCTATTATCCAACCGACATGCGAAAGATAATTTGCATACTCATGGGTTTGTCGAATATCAACCATTTAGAAGATTGGATCTTTAAATTTGCTTTTGGTCTTTAGCATAATCCAGCGAAGATACTCCAAGACTCGATAGGGCCAGTAAAGGGGACTTGTGACAAGGTCCCACGTACCCAAGAATTCAACAACCTTTGGGTTATAGCCTTCCTTAAACCGCGTAAAGCCTTTCCCTTCTTCTCTGCCCCAAAGGTCAAAAGTTTTAAGTCCTAGGGTTTTCCCATACTTTATCGCCTCCCAAAGCATTAGGTTATTCGCCATAATGTTTTTGTACTTTTCGGTTGATGCACCGTAGGGGTAATAAAGAAAATCTTTCCAAACAAAAACAATCCAGGCGGTTATTACTTCATTCTTGTATATGGCAGTAAGTAATCTGGCTATTGGGGGGAGATTTTCGGAAACAAGTTTTTTATGAAGGTATTCCCACATCAGTCTGTGGTACTTTTCGCTGTGTGCATAAAATTTTTGTCTTCTTACTGTTTCGCGCGTTAGAGAAATATATTTGTTGAATGCTTTTTCCGAGTTGTCCTCTTTAACCTCAACCCCGTTTTTTTCTGCAACGCGGATGTTGTAGCGGGTCTTGGGGTGAAAGCCTTTAAGAAGCTCCTTCTCCCCGGGGGTAAGGTCTATATAGAAAGTTGTGGGGGTAAATAGTCTTTTTCCGAGTACGGCCCCATGACTTCTAAGAAGTGAAATAATCTTGTCGTTTATTAAAACATTCGGCTCAAGCTTTATTGCTATTAGGTTTTGCTGCTTTCCCAACCTTTTTAGCTGCTCAAGCATCTTCTTTGTCGGAGCCGGTCCCTTTTCAAAAGCCCCTACTTTGTAAGGTAGGAAGGGGATTTTATGAAGGGTAAGCTGTCCAAATGGAAGTTGTACCACTTCGTTTCCCCAGGCCCTTCGAAACTCTCCCCACTCCCAAGTCTGAAGAGGGTGGGAGGCGATTTTATTTAAAGAATTTCTATCCATTCATTTAAAGTTCCGGAATGTCATCTAGTGCTTTTTCGAAATCGTCCAAAAGAAGGCTCCCTCCTGCAGATTGCAAAAGATTTTCCGGAATGTCGATTATGAAACGGGACGGGGGATTTGAAATCTTTTCTCCGAAGTAAAGTCTTCTTGTTGCATATGAAAGGTAAAGTATTTTTTTGGCCCGGGTCATTCCTACATAGGCAAGCCTTCTTTCTTCTTCCAGTTGGTTTGCATCCCAAAGGCTTCTTGAGTGCGGGAAAAGCCCCTCTTCCATTCCCACAATAAATACAACCGGAAATTCAAGCCCTTTGGCGGCGTGCAGAGTCATAAGGGTTACCGCGTCTTTTTGTTTTTCCCCATTAACACTTAGGCGTTTGTTGTTTGTCTCCTCCGCCTCAACCAGTGCCACGTTTTCCAAAAATTCATTGATGTTGGGAAACTCGGCGGCAACGCTCCGAAGCTCCTTAATGTTTTCAAGCCTTGCCAGATTTTCTTCTGTTTCTTTCTGAAAAAGCTCAAGATACCCGGTTTTTTCTAAAACGCCGTCTAATATGTCCAAGGTGGACTTATCTACCGGGCTTATTGTCTCTTTTTGAAACTTCTTAAACTTTTCAAGTCTTCTGACCCCAAGCTTTTCGATTCTTTTTTTCGATACTGAATCTTTCGGGTTAACCAAAAGCCTAAAGTAGGACAATACGTCCCTTATTTCCTTTCTGTCATAAAACCTGACTCCTCCTACCAAGACATAAGGAATTCCCGAGTGAAGAAATGCTTCTTCCAAAACCCTGGACTGGGCATTGGTTCTATAAAGGACCGAAAAGTCTTTGAGGCTATGGCCGTATTGGATGAGATTTGAGATTTCGTTAATGACGAAGGACGCCTCGTCCAGCCCGTTTCTGGCACTGTACAGTTTTATTTTTTCTCCGGTGGGGTTTTGGGTCCAGAGTTTAAGAATGGGGTGGGAGGTATTTTTGACAATCACCGAATTTGCCGCAGAAAGGATGTTTTGGGTCGAGCGGTAGTTTTGCTCAAGGTTAATTATCATTACGTCCGGATAGTCCCTAATAAGATTATTGATGTTTCTAAAATCCGCACCCCTCCACGAATAGATGCTCTGGCTTGCATCCCCAACAGCTGTAATATCTTTTCTTTTTCCTACAAGTAGCCTAGTTAACTCGTACTGTATTTTATTGGTGTCCTGCCACTCGTCTACAAAAACGTGTGTAAGTTTTGTCTGCCAGCGGGTTAACGCCTCCAGGCTTTTTCTTAAAAGGTCAACCGCATAAAGAAGAAGGTCGTCAAAGTCCAAAGCCCCGACGTCTTTTAGAAGTTTTTGGTATGCACTGTAAACTTTAAACACAGCCTGTTGCCAATCTCCTTGGACAAACTCCGCGTACTGGGAGGGTGTAAGCATCTGATTTTTTGCATCGGATATTTCAGAAAGAAGTGCCCCTGGATTATAAGAGTCTTTGGACATATTAAAAGCCTCAAGGACTTCCTTTATAGCCTCTTTCTGGTCGCCATCGTCGTATATTAAAAACCCGGGAGGAATTCCGATATACTTCCCGTCGGCTCTTAAGATCCTTGCGCAGAATGAATGAAACGTCCCCGCAAACCCCGGGACTTCACCGATAAGGTTTTCGACCCTTGTCTTCATTTCTCCCGAGGCTTTATTGGTAAACGTCAAAAGAAGAACCTGCTCGGGCCTAACCCTGCCTTCCGAAATAAAGTAGGCAACGCGGTAGGTCAGTACCCTGGTTTTTCCGCTTCCCGCTCCGGCCAGTACCAAAAGGGGGCCCTGGTTATAGGTTACAGCCTTTTTTTGCTGGGGGTTAAGGTCGGATAAGAGCTTGTTTGGGCTTTTCATCTGAAATACAATTAAGCTTAATTCTAACATGGAGGAAGTTATCTCCCAACCGGCCGGCGGGGCAAAGAAAAGAATCTTTTGGCAAAGGATTAAAAGAAAAATCTTAAAACACGTCTGGCTGGTTAGGGCAGGCATTATTGCGGGAGTGGCCTTGGGGATTTTTCTAATGGTTTGGCTTGTTAATTTATTGGTCGGAAAATCAATATTCGGCACGTACTTCCTACTTGTCCGGGATTTTGTATTTACACCCGAGGGGAAAATTGAAAGCTTTGAAGGTACAACAAACATTTTGGTTTTGGGAAAGGGTGGGGAGGGGCACGAAGCCCCGGATCTAACGGACACTATTATTTATCTTTCGGTTACCCACAAGCCCCAGGCCGCTTACCTAATTTCCATCCCCAGAGATATTTGGATTGCCCAAATAAGAGCCAAAGTCAATAGCGCTTACTATTGGGGAAATGTTAGACAAGAAGGCGGAGGAATGGTTTTGGCAAAGTCCACGGTAGAAGAAATAGTGGGACAGCCGATTCACTACGCTATCGTTATCGACTTTGCGGCGTTTAAAAAAGTAATAGATATTCTGGGAGGAGTGGAGGTTGAGGTTGAAAGAAGCTTTGTTGACGAAAAATACCCCATTCCCGGTAGGGAGAACGACGAGTGCGGCGGAGATAAAGAGTTTAAATGCCGTTATGAGAAGGTTACCTTCGAAAAGGGTCTTAGGGTCATGGACGGAGAGGCCGCACTTAAGTTTGTAAGGTCCAGAAATGCCCAAGGGGAGGAAGGAACCGATATAGCAAGAGAGGCAAGACAGCAAAAAGTAATTGCTGCCATAAAAAACAAGGTTTTAAGTTCAGAAATTGCCTTATCCCCCAGAAAACTCCTTGCCCTTTTTGAAGTAGCAAAAGACCATATAGAAACCGATATGCCGGCTCCTGCCGCGGCAATTGTAGCAAGAAGAATTTTTCAGGCAAAAAATAAGATTTCCACTTATGTTGTCCCCGAGAATTATTTGCTTAACCCTCCAACTTCTCCCAGATACGATAATTTATATGTTTTTATTCCCCAGGCCGGGGATTGGGAAGAAGTGCACTCTTGGGTGGGGTGTATAATCTCGGGAGGCCTCTGCGAGTAAATTTAAGGCATAATTCGGTAAATTTTTGTGCCCTCTGAAACAAAGACCTGTTTGCCCAATTTAGTAAATTTCTCTTCATTAAGGCCGGGAAATTTTTCCCTTTCAAAATTTCCCACAATTACGTATTCGACATCGTATTTATTAAGAAGTCTTTTTGCCTCCAGGGGGTCTTTAGATAAATATATCGCGGAAATATCCGTTACCCTTGCCTGGGGGATTTCCGCAGAGCCCCTCCAGAGCCATTGGTGGACAAACCATCCGGAAACAGTGGGAAGCCCCGTATAAGAGGATATTACATTGTAGTCCGTGTAGCTGTCCCCCGGGGCCTCCAAAATTACGGGTTGGCCTTTGACGTTTTGGTTAAACCAGGCTACTGCCTGGTATTCTCCCGGGAAGGCCGACGAGAGCCATTTTATGCCCCCTAGCCCTTTATAACTTTTCAGTTCTCCGTAATAAGCCTTTAATCCGAAATAGGGATAGATAAGAAGAGAAGAAATAACTACTGAGGAGACAATAGTTGCAGGGAGTCTGAAATGATTTTTTTTAATTGCCCCCAAGGCGGTGACAATAATATAGCCCGAAGAAATGTAAAACATAACAAACGCCTGGTAGGTGAGTTTAAACATTGTGTTGGCCCTTTGGTGGGAGCCGGAATAGATGTCCTTGACGTAAAAAATTTCCGGCATAGCGATAAGAATCCAGGAGGCGATAAGTATGCTTAATATAAAACCCTGGGTTTTTGAAATCTCTCTGGTTTTTGCAAGACCGATGAAAAAGACAGCCGAAATAAGAAGGGGGAACCCCCAAAGAATCAGAAGTTGCCATAAAGGAGTCTTGGTATTTACCAGGCTTATTCCTTGGGCTATTGAGTCGAAGTTTAAGATAAAAGGAAGGGCGCTTATAAGCCCTACCGCCCCCACCATAACGGTTGGTGCGGCAGCTCCCAATAGGGTTTTTAGGCTAAAACTTTCTTCGGATAATGTAGACATCAGAAATGTTATGCTGGCAACGATAAGGTAAATTCCGAAGTCCCAGGTACTAGTAGAAAACATTATTCCCAAAACTACACCCATTAAGACAAGAGGCATGCTTATTAGTCCTTTTTTGTTGCCGTATTTTATCTGTGTTAAAAGAAGAGCCAGGAACAAAAGTACGAAAGGAAAGTCGAGAAGGTGGGCATGAAGGTCCGAGACTATGAAAGAATAGCTGGGAAATTCGTGAATTGTTTTGTCGTTTGTATCTGGGTTATAGCCGATAAAGCGCGTGGCGTCGGGATACCAGTATTTTTCATATCCATCCTTTAACGCAAAATACGGGGTGTGAAAATTACCCCCCATTGTAAGAAGAAATGCGCTTAAGATTCCGGCAACCGCCGCCCTTTTACCGAATTTTTCGAATAAAGAAGAGACTATGGAAAAAGCGCAAGAAAGCCCAATTCCCAAGATGGCCCCCAACATTAAGTTATAAGAAATATCGGATGGTATAGAGGTTAATTTGGTCAAAAGTGCGGTTGTCAGGTGCCCGAACCAATAGTAATTCATCGGGCTTCCCGCATACCACATGTCTGCGGGCGGAAGAAACTCTCCTCTTAAGATGGAATTGATAAAGCCGAAATCCATGAACTTTTCTAGTCCCCTTATGTCGGGCTGGTGACCCCTGACATAAGACCAACCGAAAAGTCCCAAGATAAACAAGATCTCGGAAATGATTATCGGAATCTTCTTTGAAGAAAGATCTAAAAGAATATCTTTCTTAAACCTAAGAAAGATGGTAAGACCCAATAGCGAAAATCCCCCTAGGGCAGAGACTATGGAGAGCCTGGTGATGGGAACGGCCTTTAGTGAGGAGAAGACAAAAAAGAAGAAGGTAAGGGCTGCAATGCCCAGAATTTTTCCAACCGCCCAACCGGAGTCAGAAAATTTCTTGAAAAGCAGTCTACTTAAAGGAAAAAAGGAAAATCCGATTACAAAAAAGGCTGTCCACCAGACGTAAACGAAAGATATGTCTTCACCCATAACTATATTTTATGATTTTTTGGAAAAAACTACCGCAATCAAATGGCTGAAAGGGAAAGGAACGGACATCTCCATAAGACACAATTTTTCCGAAAGACTTCTTACAGGCAAAAGAAAAGAAGGGAAGTTAAACGAGCAGATTTTCTCAATCTTAAAGCCGTATCCTTCGATTATCTCTTCCAGGTTTTTTCTGTAAAGCCTTGAGAGGTGTTGTTCCTCACGAAATTTGGGAGCCAGACGTAACAAATCGAAAAGGTATTCTACAAGGACCCATGAACTTTTGTAGTTTGGGGTAATGATAAGAACCTTCCCCCCTTTATTTAAGAATTTTTTTAAGGATTTGATTAGGCTTTTAACCTGGGGGAGTTTAAGGTGTTCTAAAACGTCAATTGCAACAATCAAATCGAATTTCCCGATATCCAAAGAATTTAATTTTCTGATGTCAGCTAGAATCAGATCCACATTTGTAATGTCCCTTTTGCGTAGGGTCTTATCCAGGAAATATAAAGCCTCGTCGTTATAATCCACCCCGACAATTTTTTTAAACTCCCTTGCGAAGAATAGCTCGAAGTTTCCGGATCCTGTTCCCAAATCCAAAACAGTAGTTTTTTTGTCGAGATTAACCAGAGTTTTGGTCGCGAGCATCTTATTCTTATGCCAATTTTTCTGAAAAAAATTACCCTGGGATATTGCCCTGAATTGATAGTCGGGGGCAATCTTTAGTTTTTTCTCAACAATTGGACCCTTTATTTTCTGGACCTTGACGATATTTGTTCCATTTTGCATAAAACTCCTTTAATAAAATTTATCCCGTAGCTTACTACAAAAAGGGACCGGGTCATAAATTGAAAAGTTTGTGGTAGGGTCGAAGTATACCCTATGTAGGTTGTCTTCAAAAAAGGAGTAATCGACAACCGTGTCCGGAAGAAGGGTTGGCCTTTGGATTTCCACAAAATCTATATTTTCCTTGGCAATTAAGGAGCAAAAAGTAGCGGGGTCTTTAGGAGTAAGCATCCTTTGCATAAGGCCCGCCCTTGCGGTTGTGTCATAGCCTGCCCCCCAGGAAAAATAGGGCCAGCCAAGGTAGATTTTCCTTCCAGCAAGACTTGCCGGGTCATAAAGAAAGCTTGAAGGAAGTATTATTGAATCCGTGGGCGTTTTTTCCAAGACAAACATTGCTGCGGGGTTTACAGGAATATCTAGAATTTCGACATAGCGGTCGTTTGCTATTGAAAAAAAATCGATTACGCCCGAAAGTGTCAGGAACAATATAAAAATGGACACTACAAGCTTGAAAGGAAATCCCCTTTCCCACATTCGTACAAGCAAGTCCGCTGTAAAAAAATTTGCGCCTATTAAAAAAAGATTAAAAAATTTGTGGTTGGTGGGCATATCGGGGGTAAATTGAAAAAGATTTCCTATTACAAAAAGCATGACAAAAGGTACGAAAAGCTTTCTTTGGGTTTTATCCGAAAATAAAAACCCCAAAGGAGCCAAAAGGGCGGTTAAGCCCAAATTAAGTACCCAGTAATTAGCAAAGTTTTTTAGCGTTGGGTTCAAAACAAGATAACCTGGGTGGAAATAGGAAAATTCGACCTGGGAGGGACCCATATAAAGAATTTGCGGAATTGCAAGAGTTAAGGCAACTGCCCCCATGATAAAAATTTTAAGGCGAAGGGATGGATAGATGAGAAAAAACACCAGAAGGGCAATCCCCGCCATTCCGAATACCGCGCTATGGATAAAGGGAAAAATCCCTATCGCAATTCCCAAAAGAAAGGACTTAAATACTGTCAAATTCTTTGGGTTCCGGGAGGATTGATAGATTATCAATACCAGGATAAGAAATGCGGCATATGCAATTCCTAAATGTCTTTGGTTGGTGAAAATGTTTAAGTTCCAAAAAGCAGATACGACTTTTCCGTCGTAGGGGCCGAAAGAGGAGAATTCGACATTGGTGACAATGTCTCTTAAGGTATTTGCCCCAAGCGGGTGGGATTTGAAAAACTCGACAAATGACCAAGAGCCGTTAAAGAGAAAAAGGACTACGGATAGAAGCGCAACGACCCTTTTTTTAAAGACTTCTTTTGCCAGAAAATAAATAGCTACGGTTAGTGCAAAAAAAGAAAGGGTACTTAGGCTATTTAGGGCCCAATCCAAAGGTATTCCAAGCTTCTCAAGAATTCCTACAAGAAAGAAAAATACAAAGTGGTATTTAATGGGAAATCCCGGAAATATGGGATACTCGGGGGGAAAATTGGCCCCCAGAGAAAAAGACCTAACAAGAGGAATTGTTGCCGCAAAATCGCTCCAGGCTTTTGCCGCAATTCTTAGGTTTCCCCCGGGGTGCTGGAAGGTCTTAAACATCAAAAAACCCGAGAAGACAAAAAGTCCTACAAACAAAAAAACCTCAAAGGGATTTTGTCTTAACCTTTTAAATAAATCTCCCATCTAGCAAGTTCAAAACCAAGTATACAAACGGGAGGGTTCAAACTAAAGGGCAAGAAGAACGGAGGTTATAAGAAGAAAAAGGCCCGCCGAAACCCCAATAATTGTAGGAAGCGAAATTCCAGCGTCCGGAAGGGCTGCGCCCGTTGGCGTGACGGTTACCTTTTTGGTTGGAGTAGCTGAAACGGATGCAGTCGGCGAAAGCCGGGGGGTGGCGGTGGGGGTTAAAGATCCGGTTGGGCTTACGCCTCCTGTGGCTGAGACTGTTGGGGTAGATGTGGGCCTTGGGGTCGGAGTGGAAGTAGGAATTTGGGCCAGCGCCTGTTCTTGGGGGACGGTTGGTGCCACCCTCTCCGTTCTTAATTGATAAAGTCTAACCGCCGTAAATACGGCAATTCCAGCCAAAACCACTGTCCCTCCGATTGCCAAAAATAAGGCTAATTTCCCCTTTAAAAAACCCCTGCCGCCCGAGGATTCCTGGGGGGAGTCGGTGGAGTTAACCGGTGTGGGAGTTGTCAAATTATCTTCAGGCATATTTTTTGGATTATCCTTCTTGTTTATTTTTATTCATCGAGAGGGCAAAAGTCAATCCGCTAAATCCGAGAAGTGCAAGCCCCAATACTGCAAAGGCAACTGTATCCGCGCTTGTTCCCGCATCCGGCAGACTTGAGGGGGTGGAAGTCGGAGTCTTTGTGGGTTTAGGCGTCGGGCTCGGGGTGGCCGACGTACTTACCTTGGGTGTCGGAGTGGGAGTTGAAGTTAGTCTTGGAGTGGGGCTGGGCGTAGGCGTTAGCGTTGCGGTCGGACGGGTAGTAGGAGTTGCGGATGGGGTAGATACAAATGCGGGTTCGTCCGCCGCCTGCACGATAAAGTTTCTGGTAAGGGTTCTTAATATTCCGCTTGCGTCTCTCCAGGAAATTGTAATCTTATGGGGTCCGGGCGAAAGTCCTTCGGGGGGGGACCATTGCCATTCACCCGACGAAGGAATGGTAACAACCTGCGTTTGCGGCTCTGATTCAACCGTAATCGTAATTGCAGTTGCCGAAGGGCCTTCTCCGAAAAATTCGGGTTCGGCCGTTGTTACCACTTCTCCTTCGTCGATGCTTTCGATGGTAACCGGCTTCCCGGACGCAGAGGCCGTACTTTCGGGAGTTTCAAAACCAGACTCCAATTGCTCTTGTGGAATATCAAGTTGGGCTTGGGGAAGGCCGGACTCTATACTTGGAGGAAGATTTTTGAAATCATGACTCTGCCCGAGGACTATCGGAGGGGCGGGTTTTGCCGACTGGGGATAAATAAGGGCGGTTGCTGTACCCAAAGAGCCGGCCTGGACAAAAATTTCAGCCAGGGTTTTTTGTTCGTCGATTTCCACGAATGAGCCAAGGTCTTGGCTTCTTGTACTCGAGACGGAAATAACCCAATTTCCTTCCTGAGAAGTTACGGTAGAAAGAGGAGTTCCTCCTCCGGCCGTGACATATAAAAGTGCTTTTTCCACGGGGAAACCGGAACTATCTTCCACCGTTCCGGAGATTACAATCGGATCGGTGAGGGCAGGGATGTCCGATGCTGTTTGGGCCTCCCAGTCAATTCCGTTATTGTCGAAGTCGGTTCCTGCGGAATTTATCTTGAAAAAATAAGAGGTCTGGGGCTTAAGACCCGTTAAGGTCGCCGAATGCGTATAGCCGCTTCCGGTTTCGGATACAATTGTTGTTCCCGTGGAATTTTCCGTCTCTCCCCACTCGACCGTGCCTAAAGTTTGGGTGTCGGTTGTCCAAGAGACCGTAAGGGTTGATTGAGATATGTTCGTGACCCTAACGTCTCTGGGGGCATTTTCTCCAGTGGCCCCCAACCTGAAAAGTTGCCTGTTTCTAACCAGAAATACACCCAATACGATTCCCAGAACAAGAATTATCAAAACTATTAGTGTTGGAATTTTTCCTTTAATCATGGCGTAGGCGTGGCAGTAAGAGTAACCGTTGGTGTTCCCGATTCGGCTGCCGAAGGCGTAGGGGTCGGGCTAGGGGTGGGTGAGGGTTCTTCCTCCGGGGCTTGGGGAATAAGGATTGAACCCGCCTGTCCCTCTTCAAAATAGAGTCTACCTTCAAGCTTTGCCAGGGCCTCGCGGTTAAGTTCCGGGGATAAAGGTGCAATAATCTCCGGCGGGACATTAACCGGAGGAACCGAACTAAATGCCCGGTAGACGCTAAATACAATCCAGGTAAAGATTGTAATGGTGGTAATTATGGCAGTAGTTACCAGCCCAGGAGTTTTTGCTTTCTTCATGGAGCCCCCGCAACTACCTCATCCCTAAGATACGGCGTTCTTCCGTTAACTACAAGGATCAATTCCTGTCCCTCCGCGGTTACCGAGGAGCTTATATTTAGATTGTCGATTTTGACCGGCCTTCTTAATCTTTCAAGGTCGGAAATAAGGCTTGCCAGGGCAGGATAATCCGAAGATAAACTTAGGGAAAGCCCAAGGCTACTGGCTCCTTCGGGAAGGGGTGCGGTTTTGGTAGTTGCAGCCTCCTTGGGAGTTCCCAATAAAGTGGCGCCCCCTACATTGATTGCCAATACTTCGACATTGTTTTGGCCTATTGCCCCTTCCATTTGAAGTACCAACGAATCCGGATTCGGGTTTTTGGGAACAGCAATCTCAAGAAGTGCAATGTTATTTTTCTCTTCATCATAGATTTTTTGGGCTGAGGACAGGTCGTTTATTTTTTGGTCAAGCTGCGCAACGGTTGCTTTTTTGGCTTCGATTTCTTTAAACAATTGGGCAATGGTGATTAGGGTGGGCCTTATGGCAAAAATCGCGAAAATGGAAACCGTCGCCAGGGACAAAAGAAGCTCCAAATAGGCCCTGACATCCTCTCTTTTGGAATATTGGGAAGATATATTTAAGAAATATGTTTTGTATCTTAGGTAGCTGTTTCTCCAGGCCGGTGCCATCTTAAACTCCTTCCTCCACTACCACAGGTTCCGAGGCGTTTATGGTAAATTTCATTAAAGAAGGGTCTTCAAAACTCGTTTCTATTTCCTGAAGCGTAACCGCCTTTGGAATAAGTCTTGATTCCAAGTTAACTACAAATTCTTGGATGCTTCTTTCGCTGGGTGAGAATCCGGCAATAATTAAACTTCCACCACCCAGGGTAATCGAGTCGAGAAATACGTCCGGGGGGAGGCTTTGGGATACCTTGGATAGGCTGTCAGTTGCCTGGGTTTTTTCCGAAGTTAATTCTGAAAAGACCGTAAGCCTTTTTTGGGTAGCCCTGAAAGTTTTTTCGAAGTCGGCCGCTGCGGCAATTGTCGCCTGCTTTTGTTCTATTTCGTCGCTAAGGTCAGCGTTTTGGGCGTCCAGGAAAAATCGCGACAGAAAAGCCAAAATCACAACAAGTTCGGTTGCGATGACAATTATTCGAAAAGTGGAAAGAGCCCAAGTAAGAACCCTGCCTGTTGTAGAGGCGGCAAATTGCTCCTGGGGGAGAAGATTAATCTGAGCCGATTTTTTCCGGGCAGCCATATCCTAGATTCTTTCTCAATATATCACATGAAGCAGCTTTGCCAAAGGGTATTTCGGCCTCGGTAAGCTTTTAGGCCTTTTTTTCAAGATTTGACTTTCCTTGGGGATTTGCCGGACTTTTTATTTTGTTTTGTTGCCTTTGAAGCTTTGGCGCCCACAGCGGCCTTGGGAAGAAGTTTGGAAAGAGCGCTTTTTATTCTGGCGGCCTTGTTTTTGTGGACTGCCCTTTTTTTGGCGGTTATATCGGCCAAAGAGATTGCGGCAAGGATTTTATCCGCCGATTTGGATTTTTTTGCCTTCCTTACGGCAATTTCAAGCCGCGTAACAATCAGCTTATTTATGTCCGATTTTCTTGCAGAGCCCCTAAGCGCCCTTTTTGCTGTTTTAGTGACCGGCATTTTTTATGAAATCTAATGAAAAATTAGGATTAACTAATCAACAGTTTGTGAGTATAATCTAACAAGTTTCAAAAAACAATCGGGTTTTATGCAAGATATTTTCAATAAGAGCAAGAAAATCTTTCTGACTCCCCAGTCGAGCGTACTTTCCGCGGCGACGATTATCATGATTATGGTTGTTGCCTCAAGGGTTTTGGGGCTGGTTCGTCAAAGGGCCCTTGCCCATTTTTTCACTCCCAACGAGCTTTCTTTGTTCTTTGCGGCCTTCAGGCTTCCCGACCTGGTTTTTGAAGTTTTGGTTTTCGGTACCTTCGCCTCAGCCTTCATTCCGGTTTTTACAAAAGCTTTAAAAAGGGGAAACAGGGAGGCTTGGGAAATCGCCGGGACGGTCACCAACATAGGGGTCTTGGTGTTTTTGGTCTTTGCCGCAATTGTAATTATCTTTGCAAATAACCTTTACGGGATTCTGGCCCCCGGATTTAGCACCGAGCACCGGGAGCAAATAGTAACCCTGACGCGGCTTCTTTTTGCAGCCCAGGGATTTTTTGTAGTCAGCTACGTATTAACAGCGGTTCTTGAATCTTCGAGAAGATTTTTGGTTCCTGCCCTTGCCCCCCTTCTTTATAACTTGGGGATTATAGCGGGGACCCTTCTTTTGGCACCAAAATTGGGACTTTTGGCCCCTGCGGTCGGGGTAGTAATAGGGGCTGCCTCGCACTTTTTGATACAGCTTCCCCTGGCGGTAAAGCTGGGTTTCAGATTTATTCCCAGAATAAGATTAACCGACGAGGTCAAAAAAATAGGCAAGCTTGCACTTCCCCGAATTATTGAAGTCTCCTTTTTGCAGGCAACAAAAACAGTTGAGCTTTTCTTGGCATCGCTTATTTCCACGGCCTCCTATACTTATTTCACTTTCGGGGTGACCCTTCAGCTTTTGCCGGTAGGATTATTCGGAACGTCCATCGCCAAGGCGGCCCTTCCCACCCTTTCCAGACAAGCGGACACGCCCCCTCTTTTCAGAAGGACCCTATTCGGAGCCCTTTACCAGGTTTCATTTCTGGTATTGCCCATAGCCACGGCCTTAATAGTACTTAGAATTCCCATTGTCAGGCTTATTTTCGGAACAGACATCTTTAGCTGGGAGGCAACGGTGCAAACAGGAATGGTTGTTTCAGCCTTTGCCCTGGGAGTCTTTTTCCAGGCAGCCTCCTCATTATTGGCCAGGGGTTTTTATGCCCTCCACGACACAAGAACTCCGGTTGCAGTTTCTTTGGGAGCAATTGCCCTAAATATTTCGGCAGACTTTATCCTCATAAAAGGACTTGGGGTAGGAGTATGGGGACTGGCTGCGGCATTTTCCTTCGGCGCTTTTATTCAGGCGATCCTTCTTTTTTTCCTTCTTAATAAAAAAATCGGGGATGGGATAAAACTTTCGACTGTTATCCCAATTATTAAGGCGGCCGTGTCTTCCTTTGGGGCCGGAGCCGTGATGTACTTTCTTTTGAAGGTTTTTGACCGCTCGGTTTGGATAAAACAGCTTTCTTTCCTGGGGAAAATCGAGGGGGTACGAAATATTGTTTTTGAGAAATTCGTTCTTGATACCAGATACACGGCGAACCTGCTTATCCTTACGGTCTTCGTTTTGGTAGTCGGAGCGGTAGTCTATTTGGCTCTTTCATTTATGTTTAAATCTCGGGAGCTGGCATACTTTTTTGGTCTTATAAGAAAGATAGTGGTTGGCCGCAGACTTCAGCCGATTCCTGCCAAAGAGCAGGAGCAGGTAACTCCGCCCCCGACCGATTCTTCGTCCCCCTAAGGCCCCCTTGACATCCGTTAGCACTCATGGTATGTTACTGCTAAGTATGACAGACGGGCTCACCGCCAGGCAAACCCAAATCCTAAAAAGCTTAATCGACGAGTATATAGAAACCGCTGAGCCGGTTGGATCCAGCCCATTGGAGAAAAAGTATAATCTCGGGGTTTCTCCGGCCACGATAAGAAGCGAAATGGGGGCCCTTACCAGGGCAGGATTTCTTAAACAGCCCCATACCTCGGCGGGGCGTATTCCCACTCCCAGAGCTATGAAGTTTTATGTGGACCAGTTAATGGAAGAGAAGCAAATGAGTCTTGCCGACGAAGTTAAGGCCAAAGAGGAAGTTTGGGACGCTAGAGGGGATTTTGACGAGCTTTTGGAAGAGGCAACCCATGCGCTAGCGGAGCGGACCAAAAATCTGGCGGTTGCGGCAACGGATGAAGGCAAGGTCTTCCGCGCGGGCTACGCCAATGTTTTTGCCAATCCGGAATTTTCAAACATAGCGGACTGTGCCAATATATTTTCTTTTTTGGAAGAAGTAAACAGTATCCACGAGCTTTTTTTCGAAAGGGTTCACGGACCTAACCCCGTGGAGGTACTTTTCGGAGAAGAATTGGGCTGGCCCGAGCTTTCTCCTGTTGGAATTGTTACGACCAACTTTACTGTACGCGGGAAAAAAGGAGCAATTGGGGTGATCGGGCCCGTAAGGCTAAGCTACCGCACCATTGTGCCGGTTTTGAGATACTTTAGGGGGCTTATCGAAGAGGTAGGGGCGGCATGAAGAAAGCCTTTATCAAGCCAAATCAGGAGGCCGCAAAGCTCAAAATCCAACTTGCAAGGGCCCTGGCGGATTATGATAATTTAAGAAAAAGGATTGAAAGAGAAAAAGAGACTTTCGAGAAAGTTGCCAATTTAAAGCTCGTTATTAAATTATTGCCCGTTTTAGATACGCTTAAAAAAGCCCAAGCCCATTTAAAGGATGAAGGGCTTGGTATTACAATTAAGGGGTTTGAGGATTCCCTGAAGGGTGAAGGGATCGAGGAGATTGGAGTTATCAAGGGAGATGAATTTAACCCTGAAATCCATGAGGCCATTGACGTCGGGGAAGGGCCGGCCAGCGGAAAGATAGAAGAAGTTCTAGCTGGTGGCTGGAAATTTATAGACGGGCCCGTAATTAGACACGCTCAAGTCAGAGTATCAAAATAATATTATGTCAAAAATAGTTGGTATCGATTTAGGAACTACAAACAGTGTAGTTGCGGTTATGGAAGGGGGACACCCCAAGGTCATCCCCGCGGCCGATACTGGTCGAAATATTACTCCGTCGGTTGTTGAGCCTATTAAAAACCTGGTTGGGGACGTTGCCAAAAGGCAAGTGATACTAAACCCCAAAAACACTATTTATTCGATCAAAAGGTTGATGGGTAGGCGCTTCGAGGACAAAGAGGTCAAAAGAACCCAAGAAATGGTCCCCTATGAAGTTAAAAGCGGAAAAGACGGTATGGCCACCGTTGAGGTTGAGGGAAAAACCTATACGCCTCAGGAAATCTCGGCCAGAATTTTAATGAAGCTTAAAAAAGACGCAGAGGCATACCTGGGCGAGAAGGTAGAATCGGCAGTTATTACCGTTCCCGCCTACTTCGACGATTCCCAAAGGCAGGCCACAAAGCAGGCAGGAGAAATTGCAGGATTTAAGGTTGAAAGAATAATTAATGAGCCTACGGCCGCTGCTCTGGCCTATGGGCTTGATAAGAAAAAGACAGAGAAAATCGCGGTTTACGACCTCGGAGGCGGAACTTTTGATATCTCAATTTTGGAACTAGGAGACGGTGTATTTGAAGTTAAGGCGACAAACGGTGACACCCACCTCGGAGGAGACGATTTTGACGAAAGGATAGTTGACTATATTGCCGCTGAATTCAAAAAAGATAATGCGGTTGACCTTAAGGCCGACAAGCAGGCTCTTCAAAGAGTCAGAGATGCGGCCGAGAAGGCCAAAATAGAGCTTTCGGCGGCAGAGGAGGTCGAAATAAATCAGCCCTATATCACCCAGAAAGACGGACAGCCTCTTCATTTGACAATGAAACTTACCAGGGCCAAGTTAGAGAGCTTGGTTGGGGATTTGATAGAAAGTACCATGAAACCCGTTCAGGCCTGTCTAAAGGACGCAAAACTCGATCCCCACGATATTGACGAGGTCATTTTGGTTGGAGGAATGACCAGAATGCCGAAAGTAATTGAGACGGTTAAGCAGTATTTCGGGAAAGAACCCAACAAAAGCGTAAACCCTGACGAAGTGGTAGCCGTCGGCGCAGCAATTCAGGCAGGAGTATTGGGCGGGGAAGTCAAAGACATACTTCTTCTTGATGTGACCCCCCTAACCTTGGCAATTGAAACCCTGGGACAAGTGGCAACCCCCATGATTCCCAGAAATACTACAATTCCCACATTCAAAACCGAGATTTTCTCAACTGCGGCGGATAATCAAACCCAGGTAGAAATCCACGTTACCCAAGGAGAGCGTCCGATGAGCGCGGACAATAAATCCTTAGGAAGATTTATTTTGGATGGGATTCCCCCCGCGCCTCGCGGAGTTCCCCAAATTGAGGTTACTTTTGATATGGACGCATCAGGAATCCTTACGGTAACTGCAAAAGACAAGGCAACCGGCAAGACCCAAAATATTAAAATTACGGGGGCCGTGGGACTTTCCGGCGACGAAGTCAAAAGAATGCAGGATGAGGCCGAAAAGCACAAGGAAGAGGATACCAAAAAAGCAGAGAAGATTAGTGCTAAAAATCAAGCTGATTCTTTGGTCGCGGCAGCCGAAAAAGCATTAAAGGACGCAGGCGATAAAGCCCCTAAAGAAGTCAAAGAAAAAGTTGAAGAGAAAATAAAGGTGGTAAAAGACATCTTGGCAAAGGAAGACGCAACAAAGGAAGAGCTCGAAACTGCCACGAAAGATCTCTCCGATACTTTAAGCCAAATCGGCCAAAGCATGTATCAAGGACAACAGACATCTGAAGAAAAGAAAACCGAAGCTCCTGAACCCAGCGAAGTAAAGGACGATAAAAAGGGAGAAAAGGTGGAAGAAGGAGAAGTTGTTGAATAATGGCAAAAAATGTAAGAAATAAAATACAACTGGAGCTTTTAGCTGCTTGTGATTACGCGATTGTGTCAAAAGAGAATAAACTAAGTATTCTTGGTATTTTTGATCAGATATTTGTGGAGAAAACTCCATCTCAGCACCCAAAAATGTTTATTGTTGGTACGTTGAAAGGGGAACCGAACTACAACTATACCGTTAATCTAAAAATAGAAGGCCCTTCAGGTAAAGAGATTTTGCCGACACAGGAGCTTAAAAATAATTTTGGACCAAATGGCACATCCAATATTATTGCTGAATTAGGGAACCTCCCCGTATCCGATATCGGAGTTTACAAAATATCATTATCAGCAGACGGAAAATTGTTGGGAACTCGAGAATTAAAGGTATTTACGGCTGCAGGGGGAGTGCATGGAAAAGAAAAAGCCGGAAAATACACAAATTGAAATTTCTCCAGGCTCTTTAGCAACAACAGTGGAAGAGCAGATTATTCCCCCATTAAATTCTTTAGGAACGATATCTCCACAAGATGTAGAATTTGTTGTTAAGATTAATTTTCCTGATCAAAACAAGAGGGCAATTCTTAGGTGGGATTATCAAAAACGCGCAAGATTGAGAATTACAGAGACACGGCCAGACAGAAAAGGGAATATCACAAAGTTAATTTCGTGGGGAAATGCAGAACGCTTATCTAAAGTTATAGGGACCGGTTTGGGAGCATACGATAAAGCTAAGAATTCATAAATATACATGGCTACCAAAACTGATTATTACGACATTCTCGGAGTTACCAAAAGCGCATCTGCCGAGGAAATAAAAAAAGCCTACAGAAAGCAGGCTTTGGAGTGGCACCCCGATAGGCATAAGGATGAGAAAGAGGCCGCGGAAAAGCGCTTCAAAGAAATAAACGAAGCCTACCAGATTCTTTCCGACTCCCAAAAACGCTCCGCATACGACCAATTTGGCCATGAAGCCTTCGCTCCGGGTGGAGGGTTTAGAGGTGCGGGTGGATTTGGAGGAGCCGGGGGGTCGTTTACCCAAGCCGGGCGCTATGGTCCCTTTACTTACACATACACAACCAGGGGTGGCGACGGGGGAAATCCCTTCGCCAGTTTTGATTTTGGTGACCCTTTTGATATTTTTGAGCAGTTTTTCGGAGGAGAAAACCCTTTCAGGCAGACAAGACAAATTCCCCGCTATTCAATGACTCTCGATTTTATGGAAGCCGTTAGGGGAGTCGAAAAAGAGGTAAGTATTGAAGGCAAAAAGAGAAAAGTTAAAATTCCGGCGGGGGTGGATGAGGGCTCAAGAATTAATTTTGGCGACTTTTTACTCTCAATTGATGTTCGCCCCGACAAAGTTTTTCAAAGAGACGGTATGGACATATATGTAAATGTAGGAATTTCTTATTCATTGGCAAGCCTGGGAGGAGAAATTAAGGTGCCGTCGGTTGATGGAGATATAACAATTAGGGTCCGACCCGGTACCCAGTCCGGAACGATGTTACGCTTAAGAGAAAAAGGCGCCCCGAATCCGCACGGCAGAGGCAGAGGAGACGAATACGTTCGAATAAATGTGATTGTTCCGGAAAAATTAAGCCGTGAACAAAAGGAAATAATCGAAGACCTTCAGGAAAAAGGACTTTAATTCTGCGTTGACTTCTTTGTGCTTCAAGAGTAAACTACGTAAGGTTAACTTTGTAAGTTGGATGGTGGGATTTTTGCCCGCCATTTTTATTAAATAGGATATGCAAACGCCAAGAACAGAATTTGCCCAAGCCTTAAAGGCGATATCCACCGAAAGGGGGTTAGACGCCGCGGTTATTTTGGATACCATCAAGCAGGCAATAATTGCGGCCTATCGAAGAGACGCAAGGGAGCGGGGAGACGACACAGAAGAGATGGACTTTGACGCTGAAATTGACCCTATAAGCGGAGAAACAAAGATCTTTTCCTGGCCGCTGGAAAAGCCGGAAGAAAGAAAAGACGTAACACCTCCGGGTTTCGGGAGAATCGCTGCACAAACTGCCAAACAAGTAATTCACCAAAAAATTAGGGAGGCCGAAAAAGGAGCCATAATGGACGAGTTTTCCCATAGGGAGGGCACCCTCATTTCAGGAATGATTCTTAGATTTGACGGCCCCAATGTCAGGGTTGATTTGGGAAAGACCGAGGCTATGATGCCCGCGGATGAGCGCATTCCCAACGAGCGGCTTTCTTCAAGCCAAAGATTAACCTTCCTTCTTAAAAGAATTGAGGAGGGTCCCAGGGGCAAAGAAATAATTTTATCTAGGGCAGACCCGGCTTTTGTGGAGAAGCTTTTTGCAAGGGAAGTTCCCGAGGTTTCCTCGGGAAGCGTTGTGATTAAAACAATTGCAAGAGAGCCCGGGGTAAGGACCAAGATTGCGGTTTCTTCTACCGCCTCAGGAGTTGATCCGGTCGGAAGCTGTGTAGGCCAAAAGGGCGTACGGGTTCAGGCCGTAACCAACGAACTCGGAGGAGAAAGGGTAGATATCGTTGCCTTTAGCGAAGACCTGGGGGAACTTATTAAAGCGTCGCTTTCTCCCGCAGAGGGAATAACGGTTGAACTTGACCAGGGTAATAAGCTTGCCAAAGTAAAAGCCCCTGAGGATCAGCTTTCCCTGGCGATAGGAAAAGAAGGTCAAAACGTAAGACTGGCCGCAAAGCTTACGGGAGTAAGAATAGAAGTAGAAGGGATTCCCGTTGAGGTGAGCAAGGAGGATAAGGAGAAAGCTAAAGAAACAAACGCTGATAAAATTGTCGCATTGGTCAATAATGATAATCCAAATTCAATTAAACTTTTCAAGAAAGTCGGATTTAAATTAAACGACCGAAAGCAAGCAACTTTAGAATTAACTAAAGAGAACTAAATGGTCAGAGACTCTAATATTCAGCTGAATATTAGACAAAATTTATTTCAATAATGCTTGAAAGATTTTTAACTGGTATTGAAGAAGAACTTTTAGGAAAAACATGGACCATGGGTTCAATGACGTTTAGACAGAGACTCCGTTTTTTTAGAGATACTGGTGAATGGCCGGGAACTCATTTACGAGAAACAACTGCTCTTACCCTATAAAGCGATATTGCCGCTGAAAGAGCCGATGGGAAATTATTTTGTGCAAATCAAAAACTAAGAAGAGGAAAAGAAGCAGATTTAGACGTAATATGAATTCTTAATTATTTATTACCAATGACTTAAGAAAATTATAAGATTAGAAGCAGAAGTTGAAATTAGATTCTTAGGTAGAAGAAATGATCCGCCGATTGCGCAGATACATTACGATAGCGCGGGAAATCCGGAAACTAAAGCATCTGTTGATTTGAGGGGACTACTTAAACAGGACCCGCGTTTAGCCGGTTTACTATTTAAATATCTCGCGGAAGGAGCGGTTGCAGGAGATCCTGTTATTTCGCAGGCTGTAAAAAGCGTCAGGATTTAGAAGAAAATCGGGATGGTCTAAAAAAGATTGTTCTTACAATCTTAAAACAAAACAGGTAATTATTAATTATTTACTATAGACACAAAATATACTTTAGACAAAATTAAATTTGGCATTGATGAAAGGACATGGTTAAAAGCGGTGGATTTGTGTGAAACCGGCAAGGTAGGAAGTTTTCAAGACGCAGAGTTTACTTACACGGCTAATGTTCAGGGCACTCATCTTTATCAAGTTTTTGTTTCCAAAAAAACATACACAGACGGCAATTGTACTTGTTATTTAGGCCAGAATAATACTTTATGCAAGCACATGATTGCGGTTGCGATATATGGTTTGAAAAATGGCAAACCTTTGACTGAAGAAGAAAAAACACAGCATAATAAAGTCAAATTTAGCGGAAAAGCCGGAGAAATTACACGAGATGAACTACTTTTACTTAAGGCTGAAATTACCGGAGCCATGCGCTATATAAAAGAATATAACGGTCCTTCAAAAATCTGGTTTGCTTATCAAGACTCATTAACTGAAGGCTGTAATAGACTGTCAGCTATTTTTTCTGAAATGCCGGCTGGTCAACAAACAGCGGATTTGATAATTAAAACATTACTGCGATTGGACAAAAAATTAACAAGCGGTGGCGTAGATGATTCAGACGGAACCGTAGGCGGTTTTATTGAAGAAAGCGTTGATTTACTCTTGCTTTTTACAAAAGCAGATCAGAAATGCGCTAAAAGTTTTAAACAATTGGAAAACACTGAAATTTGTTTTGGCTGGGAAGAAGTACTTGTAGATTTTATGAAGAAGCAGAAAAATTTAGTATAATAAATCCATGAACTGGATAGTTTTTGCACTCCTTTCAGCTTTCTTTGCCGCACTCACCGCAATTCTTGCCAAGATCGGAGTAAAAGACGTCAATTCAAACTTAGCAACAGCTATTCGTACCGTAGTTATTCTTCTTTTTGCCTGGGGGATAGTTTTCTTTCAGGGACTGCAGAAAGAATTTCATACCATTTCAAAAACATCGCTTATTTTTCTTATTCTTTCAGGAGTTGCCACAGGATTATCCTGGCTTTTTTATTTCCGTGCTTTACAGCTTGGTGAAGCGTCACGTGTTGCTCCGATTGATAAACTAAGCTTGGTTCTGACCATTATTTTAGCTGTTGTGATTCTCAAGGAGAGAGTGACGGTTCTTGTTGCCATTGGCGCTCTCCTTATGACTCTTGGGACAATATTAATCAGTTTAAGTAGATAGTTTGATTTTAACTGCTTTTATCGCCATAAAAAGAGGAATTTCCGCCCTTCCCCGGTTTTCCATTTTCGCCGCCTTGCCGACACTTTCCTTATCTGACGTCCACTCTTCAATTATTTCAATGTCAAATCCTGCTTTATTTAAAATAAGGCTGTAAAAAGAAAGAGGGTGATGAAAGGTCCAAGTGAACTTCTGGTTTTTTCCTCCCGGATGCATGTTGATGGGGATTTTAAGAGGGGAGAGATAACGGTTGATATAACGGTATTGAAGTTTATTTTTATCAAAAATCCCCCAGCCGGATTGACGGGGAATACGAAAACAAGGGTGGTTTAGGATAAGGATTAAAATACCATTCTCTTTTAAATGTTTTGCCGCATTGAAAATGGCGGTTTCTACGTTTTCCATATTTTGTAAAGAGAGCATGAAAACAGCATGGGAAAAATTTTTATCTGTCAGATTAAACGGTTTAGTAGAGTCAAAAACTTGGAATTTGCGCTTCAACGAATAATCTTTGGCCTGGGCATAAGAAACGAGGTTCTTGGCAGTATCAATTCCTAAATAAGAAACGTTTTTCGGAAGATGCCGGGCCAGCACTCCTTCTCCGCAGCCCAAATCCAAAAGGGAGCTGCCGGGTTTCAAATCAGCAAGACGAAGAAAACCGGGAATCAATAAACTCTGATGGAAATACTGGCCTTTTTGACCGACAAGTTTGCTGTACCACTTTCCTACTTTTGACCAGGAAGTATTTTTCTTACGAAAAGGCTTCATACGGATATTATATACCGAAAGAGTAACAGGGGATTAATCAGAATTCTGTTCGGAAGTTTGCTTAAGAGTTCCTATCTCATACTGGAAGAGCATTTCACGGGCTTTATCGGAATGAGGAGCGCCGGAACCCATAGGACGAGTGTTGAAAAGTTCAGTTGCGTCTTTACCGCATCCTTGTAAAATGGCATCTTTGCCCGG
>Ga0075651_101_pt1 | contig 34192 bp, 34 predicted proteins | sample RifGroA1_FD_68396 | JGI IMG/M metagenome (GOLD analysis project Ga0075651, IMG submission 68396) | Microgenomates (Woesebacteria) bacterium GW2011_GWA1_45_8 | reverse complement strand
CTCCCTTTGGATAGCCAACCTCTTAAGCCCTATCTTCTTTCTTTTGGTCTTGGGTTATCTGGTTCTTCAAATAGCCTACAGCCTGGGGCTCAAAAACCTGGCAATATTGGACATTCTTATCATTGCCTCGGGATTTATTATTAGGGTCTATTCGGGGGCATTTGTGATAGACGCGCACCTTTCCGTATGGTTTTTGCTTTGCGTCATCTCGGTTGCGCTTTTTTTGGCTTCGGGAAAAAGAAGGGCCGAGATCGGAATTATTCCCGAAAGAAATACAAGGCTAAGTCTTTCCAAATACCGAAAGGAGCTTTTGAATTCCTACGTAACCATGTTCGGTAGCGCCGCCTGGATGAGCTGGGCTCTTTTCACCTTCTTCGAATCCCCCCCGGCAAATCTTCCCGTTTGGCTTTTCTTGGCAGAAATTTCAAAAACTACAACTATAAATAAGCTTCTGATGGTTACAACCCCAATTGTCATTTTCGGAATCATGAGGTATGAGTCGTTGATTTTTGAAAATAGAAGTGAGTCTCCCGAGAAGCTTCTTTTAACCGATAAGTCCCTAATAGCTTCAATCGCCCTTTGGCTGGGGCTTGTAGTTGCAATACTCTACGGAGGCTTCACCTTAATTTAAGGAGTAGGAGAAACGGGAGTAGTCGGAGTCACACTCGAAGTCGGCCTGGGCGTGGGCGTTGGCTTGACGGTCGGTGTAGGAGTGGCTTTACCCGTTGGCGTAGGAGTGACGGACCCTGTTACCTCTACCTTTTTTGCATACTCGGCCGAAACCCAGCCTTCTTTATCCGCTTCGTATTCTATCTTAAACCAGTCTCCGTCTTCGCTTTCTTCGACAAAATTAAACCTTTGCCCGGGCTTAACCTGTGCAAGCTCTTTGCCAGAAGTGGACGCCTCGGCCCTTACTCTTAAAAAACCCGTGGGTGTGGAAAGAATTTCAACCATAACCCTTTTTTCTTCTTCCTCAGGAGCCTCTTCTTCCTCGGCTTTAACTTCTCCGGTTGCCCTAAGCTTGACAACGGCGGTTAGCCTGTAGCCTTCTACGACTTTTAAGCTAATCGTTCTTGACTCAAAGCCGTCGTAGGAAACGACCAGGGAATGCTCCCCCGGGGTAATCTCCGAAGCTTTATAAGGGGTAAAACCCCTAATTTGGCCGTCAATTGCGACTTGGGCTGCGTCGGGAATTGAAACTACGGAAACGCTTGCCTCGCTGCCTCCCAATTTTTCAAAAGATACAATTTCTCCTGAAGAGGCCTCTTCTGTTTCGCCAAATTCCCTTTTAATAACTGTTTTGACCCCGGGTGTAAGAGTTACTTTTACCTCATATGGAGAAAGAGGCTTGCCCAATGTCTCGGGAACAAGCTTGACTACTATTTCGGATGCTTTTCTTGTTCCGTCATATGGGGATCTCCCAACCTGCTCGCCGTCGATAAAAACTGAGGAGGCTGGAGAGGTTTCTACAAAAATTCCTGCAGTTTTAGGTTTAAATATACTCCAAGCAACAAGTCCCAGGATAGCCAAAATACCGAGCCCAAAAAGAATAATCACCACTACCCTGAGTCTTCTCATAGTGTGAGCGAGTTTAACAAAAAGGTAAGGACTTGGCAACCCATCAATTCAGAGGAAGAATTTTGTATTGGAAAGCCAAATGGGCTAAAATAGCCTTTACGACCGGGTGCTCGAGGGGCTAGAGGTTGGTCTGCAAAACCAATTACATGGGTCCGAATCCCATCCCGGTCTCAACGCTTCTCTATTGACTTTCGTATTTTCTTCGGTTAATAATGGTTTGTGGTAAGAGATCCGAGGGGCGGTCATAATAGAAAGAAAATAAACGAAGACTTTTTTAAGTGTTGGTCTCCTCAAATGTCTTATGTGCTGGGCCTAATCTTCGCCGACGGAACCATAGAAGATGTCCGAAGCTCATCCAGAACCTGCTATATCGATCTTTCGAGTAAAGATAAATATCTAGTAGAAAAGCTTCGTTATATCTTGTCCTCCAAACACAAGATCTACATGCGTAAACCTCAAATGCGCAATTTCTCCAATGGCACTTTTATGTCTTCCAGATTGTTTAGCCTTCGAATTGGCAATAAGATGATGTATCAGGATTTGATCAACTTAGGAGTGACTCCCCGAAAGTCATTAACAATGGAATTTCCTCTTGTCCCCAGAAAATACTTACATTTCTTTCTAAGGGGATATTCTGATGGAGACGGTTGTGTCAATATTTATCGTCCTAAAGATAGAAACGCGCCAAGAATCAGGGTCATTTTTACCAGCGGAAGTTTCAATTTTTTAACAGTACTGGCAGAGATTCTAAATAAATACGTAGGGACCGAAAGAAAGATTGTATTGAATTGCAGCGGTGCATATCGATTAATCTACAGCAAAAATGACAGCTTGAAAGCATTAAGATTTATATACCAGAATATAGATGAGTCCCCGTACTTACAAAGAAAATACCGGAAATATGCTAAGTTCATTTTGAACTAGCTGCCCCAAAACTTGACTTTCGAGGGTTTCACAAGGTAGAATACACACTATCTCGCAGATTTTTTGCGAGATTTTTTGTTTTTCTGAACGTATAGGTTTTCAAAAAAAGAAAATGCTACGTTCCAAAATTGCCCCGCCTAAATATAGCGCGGGGTCTTATGTTACGAATATCATTAAATCTGCCCAAACACCGCCTTCAGATTAAGCTGTCTAAAAGGCGAGGGGTTTTAGTGGGAGAGCCAATTTTTCCTGACCTTGAGGAAATCAGAAACATTAAAAAAGGCCACAAAGTCTCCAGGTTTTTTAGACATTTATTTGAAAATATCCAAGTCAAAAAAATTCTTGGCGTTAACCTTGCAATTGCCTTAATCGCGACTTCCCTAATTCCAGGAAAAGCATTCGGAGCGAACGATATCGGGGATAACATAGTTGTGGAGAATTCGGTTAAGCTTACAACCGAAAAAAATATTCAGTATCCATTGAAAAAAATTAAGGTAACCCAGGGATATAAAGCATTCCACCCAGGCATTGACTTTGACGGAATAACCGGAGACGACGTGTACCCTATTAAAAAAGGCCGCGTTGAAGCCATTTCTCGCTCAAGATATGCCTACGGGAATGCAATTCTTCTAAGCCACGAGGAGGATATTACTTCTTTATACGCACACCTTTCAAAAATCAATGTTTCGGAGGGGCAAGAAGTTGATTTCAATACCGTAATAGGAGAAGTAGGGGCAACCGGAAGGTCTTTCGGAGACCATTTGCATCTGGAGATTCGCAAAAACGGAATTCCGGTTAGCCCTTATTCGATCCTTGCTCGTTAATATATCTTTCCGCCAGGTTTAAAGGGTGGCGACTAGAAACCAATTTCAGGACCTTGCGGGCCTCACCTAGTGTAATCCATTGGATTGTACCTTTTTCTGGTTCTTTATTTTTTACTTCCCCTTCAAAATCTAAAACCAAATATGCGTGGAACCTATGATAACCCAAATTAAGTGTTACGTCCTCAAAGGTATCCAAATAAACAATATCTTTAGAATCTACGCCCAGCTCTTCTGTAGCCTCACGCATAACGGCCTCTTCCGGAGTTTCTCCTTTCTCTATCTCTCCCCCAGGGAAAATAACGTGGCCAAAAAACCCAGATCGTGGTTTTCTGTTCTCAACAACCAATAATTTTCCGTCTTTATAAAGCAAAAAATGACACCTTCTCTTTCTGAGGGGCGTTTAATCTCTCGAGACTCCTTCTCCATGGGGCAATTCTTGCACAAAAGCTATTCGTTCTCAAGGTTTCTTAATAAGCACCGTTATCTATCCAATCCCGCAAAAGTAAGCGCAAGGTTGGCCTCTTCATCGACGTTCATCTTTTCAGTATCCAAAGTTAACACCGGCGTACCTTTTTCTCTTAAAAATCTTCCCGCGAGTATATATTGCTTGTGAATTTTTCTTCTTCTTTCTAACATTTCATTATTTTTTAAACCAGATTCTCTCGTGATTTTGCCGCTTAGCCCACCGCCACCCTCACGCTCCCTCCTAGCGTAACTTGAGTCTGTTTTTTCTCTATCGGCTGCTATATTGGGCGAACAAATAGTTAAAACTACCAAGCCGGGTTTTCTTATACCGCTTTCTCTATGCATACTCCAAACTTCCTCCATGCCTATTTCTTTTCTTGCAGTTTGATAAGCAAGGGTTGCTGGTTCTCCCCGATTCGCTATTACTACCATTCCTTTTTCCAGCTTAGCCTCAACATGCTCTCTATAAATATCTGCTCGGTGGGCTATTAAAGCCCCTGTCATTTCTCTATCTCCAGTACCACCACCCCCCCATTCCCTTTGTCTTTGCTTCTAAAATTTCTCCTCTATTAGTATCAACCTCTTCCTCGCTAAATAAATAATAATTTAAGCCTCTTGCCTGAAGCTTTAGAGCCAAATTCTGTATTAAAGAATCCTTTCCGGAGCCGCTCGGGCCATCAATAACTATAAACAATTGTTGATTTGTTAACAATCTCAATTATTATCAACGGCCTCCCAAACGTACCAGGCGGCAAGAGTTCTAAAGGGTTTCCATCTAATAGCAAAAATGCCGTTTCGCTCGGGAGATAATGTTTTATTGAGTAACTTTTTCATTCCCTTTGTAATCCCCAAATCGTCGACTGGAAATACATCTTGGCGCGCCAAAGTAAACATCAGAAACATCTCTGCCGTCCAACGACCTATTCCCTTTACCGCAATTAGCTCCCTTAATACCTCTTCGTCCGACAGTTTGTCCAACTTTCTGACTTTTAACTCGCCGCTTTTTACTCTTTGGGCCAAGTCCTTAACGTAGAGTGTCTTAGCCCTTGACAGTCCCCAACTCCTTAGCTTTTCGTCTTTTGTTTTTAATAGATTATCCGGAGTAATTTGTCCACCAAGTCCGACCTTTACCCTTTCAAAAATGGTGCGTGCGGCTTTACCGGAAAGTTGTTGGGAGACTATTGCATCAACAAGGTCGGTAAAATAATCTTTTTTCCTACTTGGCCTGATTTTGCAGGGGCCGTATTTTTTAATTAAAGGCCTTATGTATTTATCTTTTAGAAGCGCCTTTTCTGCTTTTTCCCACATTTCTGGTCAAAGTATAATTTAATCACCGCTGAAAACAATTTGATGAAATTCCTCTTTTTTCCTCCCCTTTCTCACCCAGACAAATCTATCTTCCAAGTCAGCAAAAATAGACAGCATTCTAAGTCTGGCGTGTATATAACCCGCAATAAAGCCTACCGCCTCCTCTCCTACCTCCCACTGGCCGAGAATAAACTCGCTGTTTTTGGTCATTTTATAAGTTCTGGTCTCAAAGTGATGGCTTCTTTTTTTAAACTTTTCCAAATTAAACTCCTCGCAAAGACGTTTTAACCTCTCTTCAACCCACTGAGATCCCATGGTAGTGCCAATAATATCGAAGCCCAAAACCTCTTTCAAGCTAAGTGTATATATGGCCGGAGTCAATGTTTCCTGGGACATAGAAGCACTAATTATACAGAAGTTTTTCGATTAATACTCCATTCCCCCTGAAGGCATAGGAGACTCTTTCTTCTCTTCAACTATGTCGGTTATAAGTCCCTCTGTGGTAAGTACCATCATAGCAACCGAGGCTGCATTCTGAAGAGCATAGCGGGTCACTTTTAAAGGGTCCAAGATTCCAGAGGCCGTCATTGAACCGAATTCTCCGGTTAAGGCGTTAAAGCCGTAATCTAGATCTTTTGCCTCTTCTATCTTTTTAAGAACATATCCGTCGTCCTCTCCAGAATTTTTGGCTAGCCAGCGAATTGGTTGTTCAAGGGCATCTTTTACTATTTCTATTCCTACTTTTTCGTCTTCGTCCGCCCCTTGCAGTTTTTCCAAAGCCCTTCTGGCACGAAGCAGGGCCACCCCTCCACCCGGAACTATCCCCTCTTCAATTGCCGCTTTGGTTGCCCCTACCGCGTCTTTTACCCTTTCTTTCTTCTCGTTAAGCTCAATCTCGGTTGCAGCTCCTACGTTGATCTGGGCAACTCCTCCCGAAAGCTTGGCCAGCCTTTCTTCAAACTTTTCTTTGTCGAAATCCGAATCCGTAGCCTCAATTTGCCTTCTTATCGAGCCTATTCTTGCATTTATGGCAGACTTTTCTCCTTTTCCTCCAATTATTCTTGCATTGTCCTTGTCCGCCCAAACTTTATCCGCCTGCCCGAGGTCGGTCACTTCTATAGATTCAAAAGTTTTACCCGTTGCCTCGGATACTACGGTCCCGCCCGTCAAAATAGCTATGTCCTCAAGCATCTCGCCGCGCCTGTCTCCAAAGCCGGGTGCCTTTATGGCCAGGATGTTGAATGTACCCCTGAGCTTGTTGACAACCAGGGTTGCCAAAGCTTCTCCGTCCACTTCGTCGGCAATAATAACCAGGTTCTTGGAAACTTTAACGAATTTCTCCAAGAAAGGAAGAAGGTCGGCAATTGCCGAAATTTTCTTATCAGTAAGAAGGATATAGGGATTTTCTATCTCGGCCTCCATTCTTTCTGGATTTGTTACAAAATATGCAGAAACGTAGCCTCGATCAAATTCCATTCCTTCTTTGTATTCGATGTCTATTGTCAGGCCCTTCCCCTCCTCAACCGTTACAACACCGTTTCTGCCAACTTTATCCAAAGCTTCTGCAATTTTTCCTCCGATCTCTTCGTCTCCTGCGGAAACAGTGGCAACCTGGGTAATTTCCTGCCTATTTTTGATGGGCTTCGAAATCTTTTTAAGCTCTTCGACCACCGCCAAAACGGCCTTCTCCATTCCTTTTTTGACAACCATGGGATTTGCCCCAGCGGTAACGTTTTTCATCCCGGAAGAAGTCATTACCTGGGCAAGAAGGGTTGCGGTTGTGGTCCCGTCTCCGGCCACGTCATTTGTTTTTGAAGCAGCCTCCTTGACAAGCTGGGCTCCCATATTCTCAAAAGGATCCTGAAGGTCTATTTCTTTGGCAACCGATACTCCGTCGTGGACTATGTTTGGGGCTCCCCACTTTTTGTCTAAAGCTATATTTCTTCCTTTGGGGCCCAAAGTTGTCACAACTGCCTTGGCCACAACGTCAATCCCCTTCATTAGGGATTGTCTTGCATCGTCAGAGAATTTAAGTTGTTTCGCCATCGAATTAAACCACTCTCCTATTTTTTATTTTTTGATATCCCGTTTTATACGCTGGCGATTCTTGAATTAATGTCCTTCTTCTTACTACTTCATCAACAACTCTATCTATCTCTGCTAATCCGGCTGTCCCCAGCTCATGTGACGCCCTAATTGCTACATCCTGCAGGGCAATCGGCGCAACAACCGCAACCTTTTCCGGATTGGAAAGTCCACCTAATTCCAAATACATTCTTCCCATATCGTTTCTTAGTTCTTGCCTAAATCCTTTAAGTCTTTCCATATTAGCCTTCTACTGCCAAGATGTCTTCAAATTTTGCAAATAAATATTCTTTGCCGCTAATTTTAACTTCATTGCCTCCCCATTTTTTGTAAATAACTATATCACCCGCTTTTGCCGGAGAAGTTTTTTTGGATCCAGAGTCCGTAATTTCGTCTGCACCAGCCGCCAGTACTTTTCCTTTTTGGGGTTTTTCCGAAACCGAATCGGGAAGGTATATTCCAGATGCTGTTTTGGTTTCCGCCTCCAGAGGTTCAACAAGAAGGTACCCGGGGGCCGGGATAAAATTAAGTTTTGGTGGGACTACTTTAGCTTTCATAAGGCCCAAAAAAACTGCTAATAGTTTTCCTTAATTGTAGTTAAGGGTTAGCAGTTTCTAACAGTGAGTGCTATTGTATAGAAGCCTAGTGGAGTTTGTCAAGTGCCTACTTTTTTTAAAAAACTCGCTCGTCCGCACGGTCTGGGTGAATGTAGGGTGGTTGAAGCTCCATTCGAACCCTTCCTTCTGGAAGAGGGCCATGGTCCTGCTTGGGCGATTGAAAATTTCTTCCCCTTATTCTTAATCCGAAGAATTTATAAAGAGCGTCTATCTCGGGCACCCCTGCCGCGGGACAGGTAAGCCCCATTTCTCTAGCCTTTTGTTGCTCTTTTTTAATCTGATCTTTCTTAAAATGGAAATCCCTTTCCATCACAAACTCCTTTCTTCCAATTTTCTCAAAACTACCCCTCCCCAGTCAAATGGGTGAAAAATGGCCCTTGTCGGAGAAACTACTTCCCTGGTAATTTTGCCCTTCATATACCAAAGCTGAAACTTCCTGGCCAGAGGCTCAAATACTACAATCGGCGAGAAAGAGGTTTGAAATTTCGGTTTCGACTTAGGTGCCTTGGGTGCATTCGGCCAAAAGCCTCTCACCCACCCATTTTCCCAAATCAGCCTCTCATATGTTCTTTTCTTATTTACCAAAGGAACTATCTGACAAATTTCGTGGGCGGTATAGACATTCCTGTCTTTTTTGTCCCAGGACAAATCTTCCTCATCCAACCACATATTAAGACAAAGCCTGTCTTTTTGGTCTTTTAAGCCGTATCTGCGCCTGGGAACTTTCAAAATATCAAGAATAAAGGTTGCGATAAGCCTAGTTGTCCAAAGGGTTCGCGATGAACAAATAATGATAAGGTCGATATCCGAGGAGGCTTGGGCATTTTGCATCGCCAGGGCTCCTGTTATTCCTACCATTTTTACAAAAGGCAAAGCACCTAAGACCTTTGCTCCGTTTTCGGCGATTTTGATTTTTCTTAAACTGGCTTTTTGCCTAGCCCGTCTTCTTTCTATCGATGGATGACCCGCAATACTATAAAATTGCCCGAATTTTAGGGCCTTTTGACCCTTTATGGCTTTAGTATTTTTCCCATACTTCCACTTATTAAGTTCGTCCTTAGTCAACGGATAATCGAAGATGTCGTGGTAGACCAAAGAGGCCCAGTAGGCTTTGGGTAAAGAAGCTTTTTTATAAGGCAGGTGATTTATCCTACTGCCTGCCGATGCCATAGCGGGATAGGACCTCGACAACTCCTAGGGCAGCAGTTTCCAGAGACTTTTCGATGGATTTTCCTTCGTTAACCGCATTTATCGCGTCCTCAAAATATTTCTTTATCTGGGAATTTATTCCAGTCGGGCCGTCAAAGGTTCTGTCTGCCAGATACCAACTTTGGGCGTCCGGCGCCTGGACTATAATTGAACCCACGATTGGATGTGTAGACAAAAGCTCCGCCATATCGACTCTTGGGTAGGGCTGGCCGAAGAGTCTTAGTTGTGAAGCTGAGGCATACATTTTTTCTAATGACTGCCCTGATGCGGCAAACTTCAGAAATTCCCAAGCCGCGTCCTTTTTAGTGCTTTTTGTCCATACTCCCTGCGCCCAGTAGGAAGCATAAGATACGTCAGGTTGGGTGGGTATATCTTTGGGCAGCCTGGGAAGGGGTATTGTTTTAAATCTAAGTTCGGGGTTTTGCTGTTTTATCTCAAAGGCCCTCCAGCTTGTTCCGAAATACATAGCAACCTTCCCCGCGGCAAAGGCGATGGTTGAAGGAGGCATATTTTCGTCCCAAACCCTATCCTCTTTATAAAAAATGGTATAAAAATCCACCGCTTTTTCTGCAAGCTCACCGCTAGGCTGGGCTAACTTCGCCCCGTTTTGAAGCATCATAAGGGCAATTATTTCCGGCCAATGGTCTACATTTGTAGTTAGACCCAGGGCAACTCCAGACTGTGTAATTAAACCCTCTTCGTCCTTGACGGTAAGGGCTTTGCCCAAATCTCTTACGTCGTCCCAGGTTATCGGAGGTGGTTTCCCCGCTGCCTCAAATATGTCCTCGTTAATAAAAAGGGTAAGCCCGTCATACATAAGAGGAATTCCCACAAATCCCGCCCCGCTGGTAAGGTCTGATGAAACTACCGGGTAATATACTTGGGCAAACTCGGCCGGCCCCACAACCGAGGCAGGAACTTTATCGAGCTTGTCCTTAAACATTGGAACCCAGCTGTTGTGGAACGAAAATATATCCGGCCCGTCCCCCTTCGAAAGGGCGTTTTCGAGTCTGTCCCTGTAATCTTTATGGGACTGTTTTACATACTCTATTTTTACTCCCGGGTGGGAAGTCTGATACTCCTCTATAATTGGGTTTATCACAGAAGCCTCTTCCCAAAGCCCCCACCAGGTTATTTTATTCTCTACTCCGGGGACCTTACCTTTAAAAAGAAACTTGATGGCAAAAAATGCAAGGCCAGTTAAGGCGAGTGCTGCAAGAATAACCAGGATTATTTTGGGGAATTTTCTTTTACTGGACGGGGTGGGCATGGGCGCTGGGGGAGCGGTAGGGGCTGGCGGAGCGGCTACGGGGGGTATCGGGGGTTGCCCAACAAACGAATTATTCGGCGTCGGCTCCCCGCCGCCGGTTGGAGACGGCGAAGCTGGTTGTTCTTGGGAAGGAAAATTAATGGGTTCGGCCATGGGCAACCTGTTTTTTTTAATGGTATCATACCAGGGAAGGTATGTTGAAGAAGAGAATAATCTTCAAATTTCCCAAAGTCATTTCCTTTAAAGTCGGGGGGCTTATTTTTCCTCTTTCGCTTCTTTTTTTTGCCCTTCTTTTGCTAACTTCCTACAATCTTTATTTCTCTCGAAAGATATTTCCGAATGTGTACGCGGTAGGAGTTAGTATATCCGGATTTTCCCCCGAAGAGGCAGCGGGGGCCCTTGCCAAAAATATCTCTACTCCTTCGGAAATTGTAGTAATCGTCCAGGGACAACCGGTAAGAATCTCCGCCACGTCAGTTTCCGTAGCATATGATTTTCCAAAAACCGCAGACAATGCCTACACTTCCTATAGAAGCGGTGACATCTTTGCAGATATTTACCAAAGGCTGCTTGCTTTCATGAAAAAGCAGGATATCCCGCTGGAAGTAAGCGTAAACCAAGAAGCTCTAAACGCCGCTCTTTCCGCGGCTAGTCAGGAAACAAGCATTGAGCCTGTTTATCCAACACTTAAGTATGTTTCCCCCCAAGTTGTTGTTGAAAAGGGGTCGCCCGGACAAGAAGCTGACTTGGGCCTTGCCTCAGAGGAAATTATTCAGAGGCTTTCATATCTTGACCCCTCCCCCGTTGTTTTAAAAATCACTTCTTTGGATCCTTCTTTAAGCGATGAAGAGGCTGCGGCTTCTAAGAAGCGGGGAGAAGGATTTATCGGAAAAACCCTGGTTCTTTCCTTTGAAGAACAAACCTTTATTTATAAAGAGCCTGAAATTTTTAAGCTTTTGGATCCTTCGGGAGGATATAAATTAGAAGAGATTGAAAAAATTGCCTCATCCCAAGCAAAGACCCTAAACAGAGACCCAAAAAATCCCACTTTTATATTCGAGGAGGGCAAAGTAAAAGAATTCGAGGCCGCAAAGACCGGGATTAAGGTGGAAGAGGAGCGGCTTTCCCAAAGTATTGCCGAAGCACTCAGTACCCTTGAGGAGGAAGAAGAAAAAATCCTAAGCGTCAAGATTCCGGCAGCTTCCACTCAACCGCAGATCCAAACGGGAGATGTAAATAATCTGGGGATTCGCGAACTTCTGGGCAGAGGAGTATCTACTTTTCGGGGCTCCATCGTAAATAGAATACACAATATTTCTCTTGCCTCGTCGAAGTTTAAAGGTATCCTTGTATCGCCCGGGCAAGCGTTCTCTTTCAATGACGCACTCGGCGACGTATCCGTTTTTACCGGTTATAAACAGGCATTTGTGATAAAGGACGGCAAAACCGTGCTCGGCGACGGAGGAGGAGTATGCCAGGTATCTACCACCCTTTTTAGGGCGGCTTTAAATGCCGGCCTTCCCATAGTTGAACGAAGGGCCCACTCATATAGGGTCGGTTACTACGAACAAAATTCCCCACCGGGACTCGACGCAACCGTTTATGCCCCTACAACTGATCTTAAATTCTTAAATGATACCCCAGGACACCTTCTCATCCAAACGTCGGTAGATACCAAAACATATACACTCACCTTTGAAATTTACGGCACATCGGACGGTAGAGTTGCAACGGTTTCAAAACCGGTAGTTACGGGGGTCTCGGCTCCACCCGAGGACCTTTATGTAGACGACCCTACGCTTCCCGCAGGACAAATAAAACAAATAGACTTTAAGGCGTGGGGCGCAAAAGTTTCCTTTAACTACTCCGTTGAAAGGGATGGAGAAACAATCTACGAAAAAGCCTTTCTTTCAAACTACCGACCTTGGCAGGCCGTATTTCTTCGCGGCACAGCCGTCACACAATAATTCGGTGGGGTTTTCCCTAATTGCCTTGGCCAGTGGCAATAGGTCCTTAAAGGCAGCGTATTCCGCGCTTCCAGGTTCCACTCTGCTACTCTGAACATTCTCCCTGTCTAAAAAGATGTCTCTAAAGTTAGTTACAATCTTCCCGTTAGTTTCCTCCCCATCAACTTCCTCAATAGACTCTTCTATCTTTATCTTAGAGGCCCCCTCTACTCTAAAAACTACACTTTTCCCTCTGGTTTGAACTAGTATCAGGGCTTGCCTTTCTAGTTCGTTATTAGCAAGATGTGCGGAAACAAAAACTTCGCCCACTGCCCCACCATTACCGTTAACGCCTAAAACCCCCGAGAGTGAATCCGGAAGCCTCACCCCGGACCTGCCGCAAGAAAAGTCTTTGTTGCCTATGTGGGGACAGGTTATAGGAAGAGTGTCAAAAACCCGGTAGGCGTGATTGAAGGAGCCCTCAAGAGAACTTTGTTTTCTTCTAGCTAGAACAGGGATTTTTAGACCAGGAAATAAATTTTCAACACCCATCAAACTAATCCCTGTCCTTATAAATGATGACACATAGTATAATTTTTGTGCAATGGGCACTTTGGAGATAATCGAGAAGCTGGAGTTAATCTACATCTCATACGGCTACACGATTGTTTTTCTTTCAAGTCTTATTGAAATCACTCCCATGGGCTGGAGTATCCCGGGAGGAACACTTCTTGCCGCAGGAGGATTTTTTGCATATTCAGGAAAGCTCTCGCTTTTGGGTGTTTTAGTATTCTCCTGGTTCGGGGCATGGATGACATTTATTTTTGCATATCTTCTGGGAAGCAAAGTTGGATATTCCTTGGTCAAAAAGCTCAAACAGGAAGAAAATGCCGAAAGAGCCAAAGGACTTTTGGAAAAACACGGCGGAGTAATCCTTACAACCTCAATGATGGCCAATCTTCTACGTTTTTGGGTAGCTTTTGTTGCGGGGGCGGAAGACTATAGCTTTTTGAAATTTCTTTTCTACTCCGGAGGGGCATCTTTAACCTGGTCTTCTTTGATGGTCGTTGTAGGATACCTGGCCGGAAGCGAAAGGGTACACCTGGAATCTACCTTAGCCAGACTTGGAGTTGGGGCTTGGATACTATTTTTCCTTCTCGCAGTCGTTATTTACTGGAGGGCAAAAAAGGAATTTCACCATTACAAGGAGGGGGTTAGGTGAGGATATTGGGAATTGAAACTTCCTGCGACGAGACCGCGACTGCCGTAGTCGAAAACGGCACTAATATCCTTTCTAATGTAGTTGCTTCCTCCGCTGAAATGCACGCCAAAACAGGAGGTGTAATTCCCGAAGCGGCAGCAAGACAGCAGGTAGTCTCAATAATTCCCACAATTACCGAAGCATTAAGAGAATCTAAAAATGAAATCCAAGATATCGATGCAATAGCGGTGACCGTCGGGCCGGGTTTAATAGGGTCCTTATTGGTTGGCGTCGAAACCGCTAAAACTCTAGGACTTGTTAACAAAAAGCCCTTAATTCCAGTCAATCATCTTGTTGCGCATATCTACGCCAACTGGCTGGAAGGAAATTCGCCTAAATTTCCCACCCTTGCCCTTGTTGTTTCCGGAGGACACACAGACCTAGTTTTGATAAAAGGGCACGGAAGTATTAAGTGGATTGGAGGAACTAGGGACGATGCAGCGGGAGAAGCTTTTGATAAATGCGCCCGGCTTTTGGGTCTTCCCTATCCCGGAGGACCTGCCATTTCGACTGAAGCAGAAAAATACTTAAAACAAAAACCTGAATCTCTAGACCTTTTCCCGCGTCCAATGATTAACGCTGACAATTTCGACTTTAGCTTTTCAGGCCTTAAAACTGCTGTCTTAAGGAAGGTCGAAGGCGGCAAACAAATTGAAAAAGAGCGAATTGCTGCCGAAGTACAGGAAGCCATTGTTGACGTTTTGGTCGAAAAAACATTAAGGGCCGCCAGGGTTTTCAAACCAAAGTCTCTTCTTCTTGCCGGTGGGGTTGCCGCAAATGGGCGCTTGCGGGAAAAATTCCAGCAGTCAATTTCCGATTCCAAATTGAAAATTGATTTTCGAGTCCCCCATCCCCGACTTTGTACCGACAACGCAGTTTATATCGCCGCGTATGGCTACTATAACCAAAGCCCTTCTTCTTTGGGCAGTATATATGCCCGTCCGGAATTAACAATCGTCGGCCAGCCGTAGTATAATTCGTTCCAAGAGTATGGACAAAACATATAATCACCAGGCGTATGAATCAAAGACCTACTTGCTTTGGGAGGGCTCCGGCGCATTTACTCCGAAGATAGACAAAACCAAAAAGCCTTTTACTATAATCATGCCTCCCCCCAACGCAAACGATCCCTTACACATCGGCCACGCCCGCTTTGTGGCCATTGAAGATATTTTAATCCGCTATCACCGAATGAAAGGAGAGGCTACCCTTTGGCTTCCGGGAGCAGACCACGCCGGAATCGAAACCCAATTCGTCTATGAGAAAAAACTCCAGAAAGAGAGAGGGTCCAGGTTCGACTTTGACCGCGAGACACTATACAAGATGATCTGGGATTATGTTCAAGAAAATAAATCTATCATGGAAGATCAGTTAAAAATCCTGGGGGCGTCCTGCGACTGGAGCCGCAACCACTTTACGCTGGAGGAGGCGGTCGTCAAAATTGTCTATAAAACTTTTAAGAAGCTTTTTGACGAAGGTCTTATCTATAGAGGAGAAAGAATAGTTAATTATTGCCCCAGGTGCGGCACAGCCTTCTCTCAGCTTGAGGTAGACTCGGTAGAACGCGAAGACCCCCTTTACTACCTAAATTACGGAAGTCTAAGCGTAGCCACTACACGTCCGGAAACTATATTTGCCGACGTTGCAGTCGCGGTTAACCCCGACGACAAAAGATACAAAGGCCTAGTTGGAACGTTTGCAACTCTTCCCCTTGTAGTCAGAAGGATTCCTATTATTGCAGATCCTCTGGTCGATAAAGATTTTGGTACGGGGGCGCTTAAAATTACCCCGGGGCACGACGCCTTGGACTTCGAAATTGGCCAAAAACACGGCCTTTCTGCGGTATCGGTAATCGATTCTGCTGGTCGAATGACAAGCACTCCTCAGAAATATATTGGCATGAAGGCTTTAGAAGCAAGGGCTGCGGTCTTTGCCGATTTGAACGAAAAACGTCTAATTAAAAAGGTCGAAAACATCAAACATGTTGTCGGAGTTTGTTACAGAGACAAGGGGCTGATAGAGCCTATGCTTTCCAAGCAGTGGTTTATCAAAGTCTCCCCTCTTACAAAGTCTTCCCTTAAAGCCATAAGGGACGGCCAGATAAAATTTGCAGCTGCCAAATACGAAAAGATCGCAATCCATTGGCTCAAAAATTTCAGGGATTGGAATATAAGTCGGCAGGTAGTCTGGGGAATTAGAATTCCTGCTTACCGCTGTGACAAGTGTTTAGCGTGGACGGTAACTGAAGGGGGCTTGCCCGAAAAGTGCAGTAACTGCGGACACGATAAGCTTACGCAAGATCCGGATACTTTCGACACCTGGTTTTCCTCTGGCCAGTGGCCTTATGCAACACTGCAATCGTCTAAAAAGGGCGACTTTGAATATTTCTATCCAACCTCGATTATGGAAACTGCTTACGACATTCTCCCCTTCTGGGTTCTTAGGATGATAATGTTTGGGCTTTATTCAACCGGCAAGGTTCCTTTTTACGAAATACTATTGCACGGGTTGGTAAGAGACAAGGAAGGCCAGAAAATTTCCAAGTCCAAAGGAAATGTAATCGACCCCATTGAGATGGCGAAAAAGTACGGTGCAGACGCTCTCCGCATGGGGATTGTTTGGGGGGCATTGGTGGAAAATGACATTTCCCTTTCTGAAGATAACGTTAGGGGGCAACGTAACTTTGCCAACAAAATCTGGAATATTGCCAGATTCGTCCTGGATGCGCCCGAAGGAAAAAGGGCGAAGAAAAACCCTGACGACGATTTGATACTAAAACAGTTAAGAGGTTCCATTAACAAAGTTACTAAGGCCCTTGATAAATTTAGACTCAATGAGGCCGCCGAGGAAATCTACGACTTTGTCTGGCACAAGCTTGCAGACAACTACCTGGAAAAGGCAAAGGTTAGAAGACCCGAGGCTCAAAAAACCCTGGAATTCGTACTACAAGAAAGCCTGAAGATGCTCCATCCTTTTATGCCCTACGTCTCAGAGGCAATTTGGCAAGAAGGCAAGGATCGTTTCGACTCCCATATTTTAATTTCTGCAGCCTGGCCAAAGAAGGCTTAAAGAATCTTTAGAGAAGAAAGAATTTTCTGAACTGTTTCGGCAAATCCCGCATTTGTGGGGTCCATGGTGGCGTCTATTATTTCAAGGTAAGAAGACGTTCCCAGGGCCACATAGTAGTAATCCGCTTCAACCAATCCTTTTACGTGCATCTTATACCCCGAACCTCCGGCAATTTGTACAACCTCCGGAGTTGTTGCTTCAAAAGCCTCCTTCAACTCCGCAGCCTTCTGCTCCACAAATTCTATTATCGTCAGTCCGCCCAGCTCTGCCTGCTTGAACCCCAGGGAGATACCGTCAAAAAATTCCGTTCCTTCTGTTTGGCTTGGTCCCGTTTTGGAAACCGAGAACGTTCCGTCTTCATACTCCCTATATTCCAGGTCCGGCGGATACATGAAGGTAAAACCCACTCCTTCCTTTTCGAAAGTGTTCCAGTCTTCCATGCCAGCGCTTGCTTCTGGGGTCGGAGTAACCACAGGGTTTAGGGCGGGGGTTGGAGTAGGCGTTTTCCCTGTTCCTGAGAGCCTTCCCGACGCCAAAAGATACGCCCCCCCTCCGATTAAAATTACCAGAATTATGCCAACAACAATCCAAATAATAATCTTTGTATTAAGCTTTTCCCCTTGGGGCGAAGGCATCCCGGTAACGTTATTCATGTCAGGAGGAGGTGGGGCAATCGGTGCGGAAGGAGACGCCACCAGATTAGGGGCCGTTGGCACTGGGCCAGAAGAGGTTTCCGGAGGTATAACTTGAGGAGACCCCGTAGGAAAGCTAGGCCCGCTTTCGGTCGGAGGGGGCGGGGGAATGTCTATTTGTGACGATTCTGGACTTGGGACAGTTGGATCCATGTATCAATATTAACCTTTTGTGCAATTTTAAGTCAACCCTCAAGCTGTGGGGGGCTTTTTCTCTGCCTCTTCAGGCTGGGCCTCTGCCTCGCCTTCAGGTTTTGCCGCCTCCCCTTCTTCTACTACCTCTTCACCAGCTTCGCCTGGAACTGCGGCTTCTGCCGGCGGGGTGACTTCTTCAATTTTCTGGGGAGGTTCAACCTTTGCTACTATCTTTTCAGGGTCGTCCTTAATGGCAACCTTGGCCTTGTCATATTTAAGGTCGCCAACCAAAACCGCCTGGTCTACCTCGCTAAGGTTTGATATGTCTACCTCAAACTTTTCGGGAAGGTCGGCTGGAAGAGCCTCAACCGCAACCTCGTTGATATAGCGGACCACCGTTCCAATGCTTGTCTTTTCTGCTGGAGACTCTCCTATAAATTCAATCGGCACTTCAGCCTCTATTTTCTCTTTAAGGTCAACCCGCCTAAAATCTATGTGTAAAGGGGCATCCGTCACGGGATTTTTCTGTACGTTTGAAATAAGGACAGATGTAGTTTCGGGCTTTTTGCCGTTTTTGATGGATAGCTCAACTATTCCGGTTTCCCCCGCCTCATCAAAAACCTTCTCGAAATCTTTAGCCGTAACCTGGAGACTAAAAGATTTAATCTTTTTACCAAATACATTCGCGGGAATTAGGCCCACACGCCTTAGGCTTTTAACCCTTCGGCCGGTTACGCTTCTTTTTTCAGCTGCTAGTGTGACTTTGTCCATCTACCAATAAACGCGAGAGACAAAATCTCTCGCAAGAAATGTATTATACCCAAACTCGGCAGGGCCCGTCAAGCCAAAGGAAGGGTCTTGCAAAATAGCTTTACCCAAAATATTTTCAATCCTTATATCCCAAGGGTCTGCGGCCGTACCCGCCTGTTTCCTAATTGTTAGCTTATACTCCCCTTCTTCAGAATTCCACGGGGCTGGGCTTATCCAATTAAAACTAAGGCTTGCTGATTCGCCTGGAAACACCTCTATAATTGTCCCAGCCTCTTGGTGTGCCCGAACAATATCCTGGTCTGGACTAAAGGTTACAATACTTTTGTCTATTCTTTTTTGTCCACCACCGAATACTACACCCTTTGGAACAAGCACCCTTACGTATGCCTCATATCTTCCCTCCTCCCCTAGCTCTTCCGGTGCTGTATTTTTCCAGATAATTGTAAGGTTTCTTTTAACCTGGTTTGGCTCAAGGGTGACGGAGAGCTCCACCTTTCTTTGGATAAAATAATTTGTCTTGTTCACCCCGAGATTCGCTTCGGCAATCCCCAACCAATCCCCTAAGCATGGGGCTGTACAGGAATTGTCAGGAAGTCCACCTTCCCACCCCAAGCCTTCTATTGCCCTAAGTGCCCGGGCATTATGCAAAAAAATCTGAATATTTCTCTCTTCCAGCCCCGATATAACGGCTTTTCCCAACTGGAAGCGATTCGCGTTTCCAGATTCCGACAATTTATTTAACAGCGACGAAGAAAGGGCGGTTAGAAAACTTGCCTTTCTAATTGAGCCCGGAAAGAAATTTTCCTCAATCTGGCTCCTTGTTTCTTCAAACAAGTTTTTACTTGAAATTTTTTTAGAAAAGTCTACAAGCTCAATCTCGCCCGTTACATCCAATAGTTTTTTTACTGCCTCCAAGTCAACACCTATCACTCCATCTACGGAAACCCCGATTTCTTTATCTAAAAACCACTCGGCTCTTTGTGCTGAGACAGAAAACTCAGGGTCCCAATTCGAATCCCTCAAAAACCAGCCTGCTTCCCCAAGGTATTTTTTAATTGGTAGAGGCGGTTCAACGTGTCCTTTAAGTTGTCCGTCTGCACTAAAAACGTCCTGAACTTCGAAATCTATAAGCTTCCCGCCTTCAACGCTGACCAATGCAAAAGAGCCTATATAACCCCCAGTCGGCCTTAACTCCATATTGTTTTGTAAAAGTACCAAATAAACCCTCTTTGAATCATCACCCAGAATCCAGGAGGCCTCAGAAGCAACCTCTCCTGCCCAATATACTTTTTCCTTTACCCCCGAGATTGTAGCTAAAAGACCGTCCAAATTAACCCAGGAAGGCAGCTTCTCGCCGAGCCCGCCAATCTCTCCCTGTAAAAATCCCAATTCCCTGTATATATAATCCAGTTCTAAAAATATATCCTCCGGAGCTGGCTTCTCCTCTTGGTAGGTATCGGATAATAAAGTTTCGGCAACCCCCTGACTACGCCTAAATATAAGCAAAGAGTGCTTCCCGATTTCTGCACCTCTTGTCAAGATGTCCGATGCAGATAGCCCAACCCGGAAAAACCCGTGGGCTAAGGGAACTCTCGTAAGGGTTGAGAATCCGCTTTTGGAGGTCATGGCAACCTTTTGGGATAATATGACCAGGCGCTGGGCCTCCTCAAGTCTTTGGTTTTGTGCAAGTACTGCCGCTCCAAAAAGAAAGCCGATTCCAGATAAAAGAACAAGGTATGGAAGTACAAATATCAGCAGTAGGCTGAACAAAAAATATGCCAATGCCCTTTTCGTTTTTTTAAAAAATTTCAAGCGGCCCTTACCCAGCTGGGCCCTTTTAACCAGGGGCTCAAAAGCCTCCAATAGCTCCTCGTCGTTTGGCGGTGCTACGACTATTTTTTGTCCAAGCGCTGGGGACTCGAGGTAGGTGTTTTGCGTCTCTCTGGCAATAAGTTTTGGGTTTAACAGAAGTAGTTTTTGGAAATAATTAGGAAAAGATATTTCTGGGCCTACAATAGAAATTTCTTGCGGTCCGCCGAAAGAAAACAGAATTTTGAGAACCGCCTCGGCCGTAGAGTCCGATGAGGAAAGTGGCGCTTCTCCCGTTGGCACGTTAACCGCATCACCCCTGAGTGCTTCCCTTGTCATAGTGTCAAAAACGTCTTGTTCAGAAGGGAGATGGTAAAGCCCCAGGGTTTGTCCAAGCAATATTACATTTGCCTCGGCGCTTTTCAGAAAATCCTTACCGAGCTTCTCATAAAGGTCAGATAAAAGGTCTTTGGTTTTTTCATGGAGTGGTAGTAAAAATAAAGCCTTGGTCTTACTCTTTTTTGCCAAGTTAATTACCGAAGAAACAATTCTTGCTTCCTGTTTTTGGAACTTGCTGGATTTCTTATCTGCCAATTTATATCTGTTAAGAAGATAAATAATGTAACTCGGAGAAGGTACTTCTTCGCCAAAAGAGACGGAGGATATTTTGGTGTTTCTTAGCTGTTCTTGGTTAAGGGCCAAGCGCCAACTTTTTTTGTCTGTTGAAAATATCCTGACACGACAATTTTTTTTCAAAACTTTTTTACACAACGAAAATGATAAATCATCAAGTCCCGAATAAATTAAAACCGTAGGAAAATTAAGGGAAGAGTTTTTAATTCCGTTCATTAGAATAAAGAAGTTTTCTGTCACAGGAAATAAAATATTTTTTTCCCGTGCTATTTTTTAAAATAATATTATTCTTCCAGTGACGTGAAACCGGCGGCTTGTCTGTCCAGTTCTTGATTTACTAAACTGTCGGCCTCTTTATTTTTTTCTCTTGTTGTAACGGTATAAGAAATTCTTGCAGAAATTTTTCTTTCAAGGAGCTTTACATGTGTCAGTAAGTTTATTAATTTGGTGTCTTTGGTCTTATATTGCCCCGATAGCTGTCTTCCGACAAGTTCCGAGTCCAAAATAAAAATAATATTATTTTCAGTTACCGCTTTGGGGTTTTGTGACAAAAATGAAAGTGCCAGCAAAACTCCCTGGTATTCCGCCTGGTTGTTGGTGGTTACTCCCAAATACTTTGCTAGTTTATAAATAACTTTCCCTGACCTGTGAGCAACAAAAGAGCATGCAGCCGGACCGGGGTTCCCTCTTGCTCCACCGTCAGTATTTACCAAAATAGCATTTTCCATTTATAGATTAGTTTAACAAAAATTCTTTACCGTTTTTTCTTGAGAATATTCCTAGAATTACGGCCAGCAACAACTGGTTTTGCTGGAGAGTAAACCAGTAGTGGTCGAAAGACGCGGTTAATAGAATAAAAACAAGTACCGGAAATACAAACTGGATTTTTTTCTTAAGGGTCTTTAAAAAGGTAAAGGCGATTAGAGTGAATACAATAAACGACACCGCTCCCGCCTCGACTAGAAAAAGAAGCGGTACGTTATGAACCGGCTGTAACATCCACGAGATGGGGCTTCCCTGCACCAGCGCGGTTACAACAGGAATAAAATAGTTGGCACCAAATCCCAAAATCGGCTTTTCAGAAAAAAGCCTTCCCGCCAAGTCAGCTAAAACAAGTCTTTGGCTTATGCTTTCGGGAAGAACCACTTGCTGTTTAAGCAAAAGGTTGGATACAACCGGAAGCCCTACTCCCAAAATAATTGCCAGCCAGAAAGCCACCTTTAAAAGTCTTTCCATCGCCGCTACCTTTCTACGAAGCGCCAAATACACCACCAGCGCAAGAATCAGGGCGGCGATCGCATTTCGGGAAACGGACAAAACTAAGATCCCTAGGCAGCTTGCCATCCCAATAAACAAAACGGGCCTAGCCTTTATAAGTTTTTTGTAAATACCGAGGAAAAAAAGAAATACGGCCCCGGCAAATCCCGCCATAGAATTTGGATGTGAGAAAGTGGCGTACGGCCGAAGAAGCTGGCTACCAAAAAGGGAGTAGAGCGAAATTCCAGGCGTTCCGCTATTAAAGCTTCTTTCCCCCAGAAAATAAAGTACGCCACCAACGGACCTTTGCAAAACAATCTGTAAGAAGGCGAGCACTAAGATAAGTGTTGTTGATATTGTGAGAGGAATAACTACGTCTTCATGAATTTTTAATTCAGCGTCTTCCATAAGTATGCGGGCAATCAAATAAAGCTCGCCTATCTTTATCCACTTCAAAATAGCAAGTTGGGAAACCAGAGCAAAAACAACATTTAAAAATGCCAGGATGGAAAGAATGACTAACTTATTATTTTTCGAAAGTCTTACTCTCCTTTTTCTATTTTCGTGTATCCATAATACCAAAAGAATTGCGGCCAGAATGTCGGTTAGGTATAGCGTGGGAGAAAGATAGTCTACCCTGACTCCGAAAACGTAAGCCCATTTCGGCCAAAAATGGTATCCTAACTGTGTCGGAAGAAGAAGAATAAAAAGCTGAAGAACTCTTTTTCTAACTATTTTAAGGAAGGTCCCAGGAAACATCTCTTAACCCTGGGCAGAGTATTATCCTTTCTTTTTAACTACCAGGTATCTTTCCTCGTCTTCTCCTAAAGACTCTGTTTCTACCTCCGGATCTTCGGAAAGAGCAAGGTGAATTACTCTTCTTTGTGCCGGGGTTAAATTATAAAGGGGTTGTGGCTCACCCGTTAGCTTTGCCCTTTCGGCCGCGGAAGATGCAAGCGTTTTTAAATGTTCCTCTTGTTTCTCGCGCCAGTCCCCTACATTAACTATTACCCTTACCCACTCTCCCAACCTCTCTTTGGCTAGCATCCCCAAGGCGGCTTGTAAAGCTTCTATGGTTTGGCCGTGTCTTCCTATAAGTAGGCCCGCCTCTTCCTCCGTCTTTAATAAAACCAGGAAGGCTTCATTTTTCTTATCCTCCGAAACTTCCGGAGAAACTGAAATCCCCATAAGGGAAAGGAGTTCTTTGGCAAGACTCTCTACCTCCTTTAGTTTATTGATCTTCCTTTTTGTTACCTTTTTTGTTACCTTTTTTGTAACCATTGTTAGTTTTGGCTTGGTGATTTTAGCAAACCCAACTTCTTAATCCAAGGGGTTGCCCCTCCCCACCCGGAACTTCTGTATTGTTGATAGGCCTGGGACAACGAAAATAAAAACCAGTAAAGCGCTAGTCCCGAGGCAAAACTCATACCGAAAATAATGGTAAATAGAGGGAAGGTATAAATGGTCGACGACTGCATCGCAACCTGAAAATCGTCACCAGCGCCTTTGGTCTTTTTGGCAATCTTTTTTTCCGCCTCAACATACGGCGCCATCATCTTGGCCGAAAAAAGCTGGACCAGGGCGGCGAGGATAAGGATTGGCCCCGGTATAGGAATCGGGATCCCCGAAGGCCTAAAAACGTCGGGGCGCGTTACATCAAGATAGAGAAATTTCGTGTTAATTTGAGCACCTTCTGCAAATTTCAAAGGCGTATAAAGAAGTGTGTTAAAGCGAGCTGCCAAATCGCCGTCGGGAGAAAGAGTTTTGGTAAACACATTGAAAAAGGCTATAAGGACAATTATTTGTAATATGTAGGGAAGGCACCCCGCGCCGGGGTTTACGCCCTTTTCTTTGTAAAAATCGGCCTGCGCCTTTGCCAGCCCCACCTTATCGCCCTGGTATTTTGCTTTAAGCTTTTCAAGGCTTGGTGCAACCTCCTTCATCTTCTTCATAGACTCCATATAAGGGCGGGTCAGCGGATTTAAGATGATTCTTAAAAAAAGGGAAAACGCAATTATGGCAAGCCCCATGTTCCCCCCGAGAATTTTGTAAAAGGCGATTAGCCCGTTGGCCAGAGGTTGAATTAAAAGAGTTGTAAAAATATTCATTATTAATTATCCTTTTTTAGAGGCTGTTTGTTTTTGCCGTCTCGGGCACCGGGTCAAAATACCCTTTTGAAAACGGATGGCATCTAAGAAATCTTCTTAACCCCAAACCCAAGCCTTTAAAAGCCCCAAACCTTTCAACTGCCTCCCAAGTATACTCACTACACGTCGGTGTAAATTTACATCCGTGACCAAAAAGGCTAACTAACACAAGGGTGGCTGTTGCTTTGTAGACCTTCAGTAAAAAAATCAGTGCTTTTTTCATTCTGTGAGTTTCAGCTCCTTAAGGGCTCTTCTTACTTCGTTCATTATTTCATCGGTTGCTTTATTGGCAATCGTGGTTTTGGTTAAGAAAAGAACGCTTGTCCCTTTCTTTGTTTGCCAAACGGACTGCCTCACTGCTTCCCTGAGTGCCCTTTTTATCCTGTTTCTGTCTACCGCGTCCCTGGCTATCTTGTTTGAAACAATAAACCCAAAACGTGAGGGTTCCGCGTCCCCCCTGTCTAAATAGGCAACCCCGAAGCTTTCGAGCTGGATAATCTTCCCGTCTTTTTCTACTTTCTCAAAGTCTACCTTAGTAAGTTGATAGGGCTTGGGTAGCATTTTAAAAAAAGGTTAACGGGACGGGGTAAGCCTTTTTCTTCCCTTAACCCTTCTTCTTTTTAATACCCTTCGGCCCCCGGAAGATTTCATTCTTGCCTTAAATCCGTGGGTTTTTATTCTCCTTCGGCTTTTTGGCTGATACGTCCTTTTTGGCATATGTCGATTATAAGACCTTCTTCCTTATGTTTCCAGTCTTTAAAAATACACTTAAGGTTACAAGTCTACGGCGCCGCAAATCCTTAACCATTAAACAGGAAGGCTCGATGTAAATCGATATTTCGTGTTTTTTGGGGGTTGACTAATTGTGGATAACTAATTAAATAATTCATTGCGTAATAAATGTAAGGAATAGGATAAAGACAAAACTTCTCCTGTCCTCAATATTTTTTAATCCTATGTACCTAAACCACCGACTATACTTTTAAAATGGCCGAATTAAATACAAAGCAGGTTTGGAAAGATGCCCTGGAATCCATCAAGGTTTCCGTATCCCCCGCAATATTCTCCACATGGTTTAATCAAACCCATTTACTAGGCGTCAAGGAGGCCCAAGGAAGATACGTTGTCGAAGTTGGATGCTCCTCCGCCTTCGTCAAAACAACCATCGAAAGCCGTTATTGGGGACTTGTTCAGGATTCGCTTACAAAAGTCCTGGGGGGGCCAATCGACCTGATCTTTTTGGTTAAACAGCCGCCCGAAGATAGGGGACTTAACTCCGCCCCAGCCCCGCTATTTCAGGGGTCTACAACTTTTGCCCAAGAGCTATCCTCGGCCCTCCTTAAAGCAAGGCTCAGGCCAGGTTTTACCTTCGACAACTTTGCCGTCTCCTCATCAAACCAAATGGCCTGGGCCGCCGCAGATGCGGTTTCCCAAAGCCCGGGTGAGGCATATAACCCCCTTTTTATCTGGGGCGGGGTAGGGGTAGGCAAAACCCATCTGATGCTTGCTGTGGGCCACTCCATTGTTTCAAGGCGGCCTGATACAAAAATTGTTTTTTGTAGTGGCGAGGAATTTACAAACGATATCGTGGAGGGGATAAGGAATAAAACCACCCAGGCCTTCCGGGAAAAATACAGAAAACTTAAAGGTCTTTTTATAGACGACATCCAGTTTATCGCGGGGAAAAACACTGTTCAGGAAGAATTCTTCCACACCTTTAATGCTGTAACCGGAGCCGGCGGTCAGATAATATTGACCTCGGACCGCCCTCCTTCTGAAATCTCAAAACTTGAAGAAAGGCTTCGAAGTCGGTTCGAGGCGGGCCTAATCGTTGACATTTCGCCGCCCGACTTTGAACTTCGTTGTGCCATTATCCAGATTAAAAGCAAGGAACGGGGAATTGAACTTCCAATGGACTTTGTACAGATTATCGCGGGAAACGTCGAGTCTGCCAGAAAAATAGAAGGGTTCTTGATTAAACTTGCGTCAGAGGCCAGAATTAAAAAAACAGAGATTTCTCCCGAGCTTATCAAAGGCATTCTTGGCAAAGGGGAAGAGGAAATCGGAGGAAGGATAAAGGCGGGACCGTCGGACGTGATATCTGCGGTTTCTAAGTATTTCTCGGTGGGGAAAAAACCCCTTTTGGGACCGTCTCGGGCCAGGCCCATCGCCCGCCCCAGACAAATTCTTATGTATGTTTTAAGAACACAACTGGGACTTCCTTTAGAAGAGGTAGGTAGGCTTGTCGGAGGAAGGGACCATACAACGGTGATGCACGCTGTTGAAAAAATAACGGAACTTGCCTCAAGCGATGTGCAAATTCGTGAGGACTTGTTGGGGATAAAAAATAGCCTTTGAGGGTAAGTTTAGACCGATGCCCACTTATCAACAGCGAGGCCAATTTTATCCACAAATTTATCAACATTTAAGCGGCTTTGCCATCAACACGAATTTCTACCGAAAAGGGTTCGTAAAACGTTTCTTTTACCAACATATCAACAGCCCCTACTACTAGAACTACTAGTATAAATATGATAAAAGGGAAAAGGGAAAAAATGGCAAAATAAAAAAATGAAACTTCAAGTTCTTCAAGAAAATTTTTCTAAAGCATTAACCACGGCATCGCATTTTACAAGCAGTCGTGCACAACTTCCGGTTTTGGGAAACATTCTTCTTTCAGCTTCAAAAACCAAGCTTTCCGTCTCTTCCACAAATCTGGAAATTTCCATTGCTCTGTCAATCGGGGCAAAGATTGATAAGGAAGGGTCAATAACTGTTCCTTCAAGGGTTATCACGGATCTGGTTTCCAACCTTCCTTCGGCTACGATAGAGCTCGAGGCTGAAAAAGAGCAGCTTAAGATTTCCTCCGAAAAATTCCATTCGACCGTTTCCGGAATGAATTCTTCGGATTTTCCGGAGGTTCCCCAAAGCGTGGGAAAAGGGGCTTTTTCTCTTCCCAAGCAAGATTTTCTGCAAGCACTTTCTCAGGTTATATTTGCTGCTTCGATTGACGAAACAAGGCCGGTATTAACCGGAGTTCTTCTTATTTTCAAAAAGGGGCAGCTTATCATGGTTGCAACAGACGGATTTAGACTTTCTCAGAAAAAAATTGCCCTTCAAAGCTCGACAAAGGAGGGAAAGCTTATTTTGCCCAAAAACGTTTTGGCAGAAGTTTCCCGTCTTGCCGCCGAGGAGGGAGATTTACTTCTTGAGATAAGGCCCAACGAGAACCAGAGCGTATTTGCCCTGGACGGGACAATACTTTCCTCAAGAGTTTTGGAAGGAGAATTTCCAGACTTTGAAAGAATAATTCCCAAGGAGTCGAACATAAAAGTAAGTTTGGACAAGGAGGAGCTACTTCGGGCGGTAAAACTTTCCTCGGTATTTGCAAGGGACTCGGCAAACATAGTGGCCATAAAAGTATTAAAAGAGGTAGTTGAAATCTCTTCCGAAAGCCAGCTTGCGGGAAGCCAAGAAGCCCAAGTCGAGGCTAAGGTCGAGGGAAACGCAAAAGATTTTGAAATTTCTTTTAACTTTAGATTCTTAGAGGAATTTCTTCACGCGGCAAAGGGAGAAGGAGTTCAGATGGAATTTTCCTCTTCGTCCTCCCCTGGTGTTTTTATCGATCCCAGCGACCCCTCTTTTCTCCACTTAATTATGCCGGTAAGAATCCAGCCCTAAAGCTATTCCGTCAGGGGAGAATCTGTTATTGGAGTTACCTTGAAAGCATATTGGATGGCAGGAGTAATAACCTCTCCGTCTACGGACCTTGCTTCTACTTCAACTTGGTATGCCTGGCCATACTTCCACTCTTCAATGGGAGAAACATATAAGGTTCTTCCTAGGGAATCTGCAGACAACCTAAAGGCAGTGGTGGGCTTTATCGTAACTACGGTCGTTGCAATATCTACCTGCTTATTAAAAGTGAACTGGAGCGCAAGTTTCGGATCTCCAACCTTCTGGTCTTCCCCTGGCGGAGGAAAGATACTTTCAAGTCCAAAAGGGGAAGGGGTGGGAGTGGGGGCAATGATGGGCCCCCCCTGTCTTGCTTTAGAAATTATTAGAAGCACTGTGGCAAAAAGAACAACCAAGAGGATAATTACTCCGTATTTTCTTAAGAAGGATTGCATAATTAAATTATATCAAAAGCAAAAGAAGTTCTCAGGCTTTTGGTAAACGCCGTTTACCGAAAACTCCATATGCAAGTGTGTGTTTCCCATAGGATAAAGCTCCGTTATCTTTTCTCCTGAGGAAAAAGTCCCGGAGGTGCTGCCGTTTACCAGGGGGCTTCTGACGTGGGTAAGTTTAAGCATATACTGCCCGGCCGTACATCTATAGGTGTGGCCAGCCGTTCCGCTACCGTTAGCAAAATCGTAATTACAGCTCCAAGTCTGTGGTGTGCGGCCCACCCTAGGGGCCAATACGTCTGTGCTTCCCGGGAATACGTCGTATGCGTAGCCGTATTGGGGACACCTGGAGGATTGAGAATAGCACATATTGCCTGAAGCGGCTGGGCTAGAAGGACCAAAACAGCCTGTGCTTTGAGGAAGTGGATAGGATGTGCAGGTTCCGCCCACCTGGCTCCAATACCAGTTGCTTCCATGTCCCCTTGTTTCGTCTCCTGGAGTATATGATGCCCAATCTCCGCCCAGAGTTTTATAGGTAGCCAGGGGACAGTCAATCGGTGGATTTCCAATTACTATCGTTGCACTGGTTGCTGCGGAGGTTCCTGCCTGCTCCGGGGCGTCTGCAGTAACGGTAAACGTGTCGACGATAAGTGAATCTTGGTATTTTGAATCGTAAGGAGCCTGGTAGGTTATAACATACGGCTGGACAGGAGATATTATTCCGGGAGGGGTGGGGATAGGCGGGGTTGGATCGGGGCAGTCTTCATTCGGGCCAATAACTTGGCAATCATACGCAAAACTGATGTTTGTTAATGAGCCGCGTTTGGCCGTAATTGTAATAGTGTAGGTTACTGAGACGGGAAGGTCGCCGTTATCAATGGGGCTATCAATAGGGTTTCCGCCAAGCAAAGCCTCTTTTTCTATTCCAATGTAAGGATTTTCCCCCATCCCAAGGGTGAAGTCCGTTCTTGGTGGTACAACGTATGCTCCGGAGTTTATGATAAAAATTATTAGTGCAATGATAATCGGGGTTGCAAGAAGCACGATAACCAAAGGAGCAAGCAAAGAAGGAAGAACAACCTGGGTCAGTCCGGTCATTACAGAGCCTCCCAGGCCGGCCGCTTCGGACCCTATTGCTCCTGCCGAATAGGCAAGCTCTCCTACGGCCCCGATGCCGCCAGTTACAACAAGGGGAAAGCCTACAATGGGGTACCCCGCGCCTATAAGATAAATTCCTCCCAAAATTGCTCCACCTAAAAGGGCCCAGCGTGCTTCTTTGTTTTCTTTGCCCCTGAAAAAATCCAAGATGTTACCAAAAAGGCTTTTAACCCCTTTCCAGAGGCGTCCTAAAACCTCGGTTGCAAGAAAGGCAACAACGTTGCCGACAATTGGGACGGTGCTTCCTACAGCCTGGGTTACTGCCAGGGTGCCGGCTTTAGTTGCTAGTGTGGCAGCAGTCTTAGTAGCAAGTTTTCCTACGACCTTCTTTTCTGCCTGGCCGATGACTGTTCCCACTGCCGTTTTTCCAACCTCTCTTATTGCGGACGGGGAGCCCCCGCTTCCGGTGGGAATCTCTTTTAGTAAATTGTCGTAATCCTCCCTGTTTCTTTCACTTTTAAGAACTGTGTAGGCCTCGCTGATTTCCTGGGCCCTAAAAAGGTTTTCGGCCCTTTCCTCCTCCGTCAGAGCGACGCCTATCATGGTATCCGGCGGGTAGGTCTTCATAAGTTCCCGGTACGCGCCCTGTATTTCTTCCGCACCGGCACCGGCAGGTACTCCCAGTACAGTGTAGTAATTGGGAGTGGGCTGTTTTGTCTCAGCCTCCCTTGAAGGCTCCATAGCCGTTGTGGGACTTACCTCTTTGCTGGGGGTTTTTTGTTCAGACGGCCTAGAGGGCGTTCTGCCGCTTCTTATGATTTGTATCAAAAGGCCAAATGCAACGTACGACCTTTCGGATAAGGGGACCGTTTGACTAATAAGACGTGGGTCGCCGCTTAAGGCATAGGTTTGGGAAACGAATCCTTCGGGCCCACTAATTTCCCGCTTATCCAGTATTTTTTTTGCTAGGTCTTTTTTGCCCGTTATATCAACCATTGTATTGTCGGCTTGATCCTTCGGTTGCAACCCCGGCCATTATAGCCGCTTCTCCCGGGGCAACCGCGATTGGTGGTGGGGGAACAACTTGAGGACCCGGCTGTTGCCCTGCGGCCTGTTGTAGAAGCTCTTGGGGCTTTGTTGTAATGAAGCGGTGTTCGTCGGGGGAGGCAACCACCCGTATGGGGGCATGGTGGGCGCCAGCAAAGAAAATTCCCTCCCCAACATTTGCGGCAAGAAGAAGCTGTTTTTCTCCTTGGGAAAGATAAAAGACTTCTCCTATCTTATCGATTGCAGCTGGGGACTGTTTAAGAAGAATTCTTAGGGCCGAGTTTGTAACAATGGCCTTGCCGATATCCTGCGCCAAAAAATCCTCAACGTCCTGGGTGATTGTGGTTAGGCCCAGGAAATATTTTCTGGCCCTTTTAACAACAGACCACAAAAACTGGGCTGAGTCTTGGTACCTCATCATGTGCCAGGCTTCGTCTACAATAAGAATCCTTTTTTTAAGGTCCTTTTTAATCCTGGTCCAGACGTAGTCAAGAATAATAAACATGGCAATGGGCCGAAGCGCATCCTGAAGGTCTTTGACGGAAAACACGGTGAAGGGATTTGTGATATCCACATTCGTTTGTCTATCAAAAATTCCCACAAACGAACCCCTTACGTATTTCTCAAGTCGGGCGGCAAGGTCCATGGCGTCCGGCGTTTCCATGCCTACAAGGGCTTTATAAAGGTCTTCCATTAGGGGGGGCTCTTTTTTCTGGGTTGTGGGGTCCTGGGTAATTCCCTTGCCGCGGTAGGCCATAACGATGGCGCGGTCCAAAAGGGCCTCCTGAATGGGAGTTAAAGAGCCCATGATAACTTTAAAAAGTGAATGAAGAGAAAGAATCTTTAAGCCCAGGGAGTTTTCTTTTTCCTCGTAGACCTGGGAAAGGTCAAAGGGGTTTATTTTAGAAGGGGAAGAGAAGGAAAAAGATATAAATTCCCCGCCCACAGCATCCGAAAGTGCTTTGTATTCACTTTCTGGGTCGATAACGATTATTTCCGTCCCCAACATCAAGGACCGTAAGGCCTCGAGCTTTACAAAGTAGCTTTTACCAGCTCCTGAGGTTGCAAAAATAGTCATATTTGAATTTTCTAGAGAGAAGCGGTCGAAAATAATAAAAGATTCGTTTTGGGAGTTTATTCCGTATAAGACCCCTTTGTCGGAAGAAAGCTCTGCCGAGGTTAATGGGAAGGTGGTTGCAAGCGAGGTAGTGTCCATGTTTCTGGTGACGTTTAGCCTATCAAGACCCAAAGGAACAGCCGAGATAAATCCGTTAGCAGTATCTAAGGCCGCGTGAATTCCGTCTACCTGAAGAGACCTAAGGGTAGAGCGCACCTGGGCCGTTACTCTATTTAGCTCATCCAGACTTGGGGCGGGGATGTTAACGTAGAAAGAAAAGTCGTAGAAGCGCTCGATTCCTTTTACAAGCTGCTCCTGAAGCGCCAGGGCGTCTTCGAGTTGTGCTTGGGTTTGGGGGTTTACGATTTTGCCCCGCTCAAGGTCGGTTGCAATTTCGGCCTCCATTTCAGCTATTTTTCTCCTAAGGTCATCAAGCACTGTTTTTCCCTCAACAGGATAAATATGGAAGGAGATATCAAGCGAGGAGTCGAAGTTAATCATCTGTTCAAGCCATCCGGGGGATGCATAGCGCCTGCGTATTGCCGTATAAAGTGTTCTGAAATATACGTCGTTTATTCTTAGGTAGTCGAAGTCAAGCTCAACCGATTGGGGAGAAAGAAGGTCCCACAGCGGAAGCTGCTTTTTAGTAAATGTTGCCAGAGGAGAAAATACCTGCGGTTTTTTACCCCACGGCCCAATCGGTATTGGAGTGGTAGCTAGGGGAGCGGCAGAAACAGGTTTTTTTTGTAAAAAAGCAGGAAGCCCTGACTGCTCAGGTGGTGGGCCAAGATCTTCCTTTTTAAGTACTGACGGGGTGGCGGGATTAAAAATGTTATATACAAGCTCGACAATCTCGTTTGTATAAAGTTGTCTTAATTTAATTCCGAGTCGTCCTGCCTGCCTTATTAAGTGATCTCGTCTGGGGTAAAGCGTGTCTTTTGCCTTTTTGATTACATACTCCTTGGAAAAAGGAAGAGGGCCTTTTCTTTTGGTAAAGGCAGCGAAACTTTTGGCAACCCCGAGCTCTAGGACAGAAAAAGGAATAACCACGAAAAATCTTTTTCCCAGAACATTTTTCTTCTTTACAGCATCAACGATAAATAGCTTATAAGCCTCCATTAAGGATGCAAGCCCAGGATCCTTTATTTTTTGCGATGCGACATTTAGATATTCCAGATAACTTGAAATGTCTTTTCTTTGTGAACGAACCACAATTTGAAGGGGATAGGCGAGGGAGTTTAAAAGGGCTGCGTAGGCGGCAATGACTGCCTGCTGTTCTTTTTCGGAAAGAAGGCCAAAATTTAAGGAGGTGGATTCAAGAATAACTGCGGCTCCGCCGTCTTTGTAGACAATAACGTCATCCACAACATCCGCAATCGGCAAAAATTCCTGAGCGGTTGCTACAACGGGTTGGTCCGGAATCTTTAAGAATTCAAGTTTGGGTACGGGGACTTTAGGTATTTTGGGCATATGGGTTTAGGCTTGGATTGGCGTGGCCGCCTGAGCGGCTACACCTTTTGCTTTTATGGCAATGGGAGGAATAAGCTCTCCCTTGGTTTCGAAAGTAAACGGCTCAAATTGAAATCCTTCCTTATCAATTTCTATTTGATATCTGGCATTGGGAAGCGGAGTAACAATCATAAAATGCCCAAGTTTATTGCTACGTAGGGCTCTTACGGGATGGCCCTGGGAGTCTTTTATCTCAAGAATTGCCCCTTCTATAATTTTCCCCTCAGCATCCATCACCTGGCCCACTATCACATTAGGAAGGCTTGGGGGAAAAGGAGGGGCGGCATCTTTGGAAAACTGGGCAAGGGCTCCGGTAAATTTGGGGGCGGGAGCCCCAAAAGTAGGGGACACAGGAACTAGTCTTACCGACTCGACTGCCTCTTCCTCATGCCTCGGCTTAAAGGGTTCCGGCCTTGCCCTGACCCTTATGGGTTTATGGTCCCTTATTCTTATTCTTTCTTCAGGTGTAAGGTCGGATACCGCCTGGACAGAACCCTGTGGGGCGGAAACCATAGGCAAAGAGGCGGCAAAGCTGAAAAGTGATGAGATTTTACTTAAGAAGGATTTTTCAGCCTCCTCAAGGGTTGGGAAAATAGTTAGGCCTGGCTCTTCTCTAGAAGGCATTGGCTCTTTAACTTTCAAAGTCTTTTCCTCTGGAATTTCCAGAATCCTTTTCTCGGTAATGGGGGTAGCGGGGGGAATTACTGGTTGTGCAACTGTAATTGTGGGCACAATTTCCATCACAGGGGGTGGAGCTGGGGCTACCTGCGTAGGGATCGGCTCTACTACAGGCATAACCATAGCTTCTTGGAAAAATACGGGAGGAGTTTCGGTCTTTTTCCAAAAGAAAAGCGTTGGAGAATAAACAGAGCGGAAAAAAGCTACAATCCAACGCTCAAGAGGTCTTTCCTCCAAAGGAACGAATGCAAGGGCGACTCCCAGAAGGCCTGAGAGAACAACAAGGGGCCACTTGATTATTCCTATCATCCCTGAGGAATAAATTAGAAGTGCAACAACAATTCCTCCAGCCACCTGGAAAAACTGCTTTAATGTCATGTCTCCCACCAGCCGAAACTGGTAGGCAGAGATTTCTTGGGGGATAGGATGCTGTTGGTCCATGGGCAGAATTTTTTTGCCTAATCCTAGAGTACCGCGTGAACAACCTAATTCAAGGGGGAGCCCTTTTCACAACCTTTCGCGTATTCTAGTTACTAGTGCAACCCCTTAGGTAGGAATTAAACACCTCAATGGGTTTTAAGTATTGTAATCTTTTTCTGGGCCGGTTGTTAAGTTC
>Ga0075651_102_pt1 | contig 56967 bp, 72 predicted proteins | sample RifGroA1_FD_68396 | JGI IMG/M metagenome (GOLD analysis project Ga0075651, IMG submission 68396) | Microgenomates (Woesebacteria) bacterium GW2011_GWA1_45_8 | reverse complement strand
TGCCAGAAATCTGGTAATCCCTCCCTCGGCAACCGCCTCATAGATAACGTCCGCCTTGGAAAGTCCCGACGCCGGACGCGAATCGGCGTGGTTTTCTAGCATTGCGGTAATTGGGCGACGACTTTCCCAGATTTCCCTTTCGACTTTTGAAAACATCCCTCCGTTTATGGGACACTCCTCGGTTTTGGGAAGGTCCGCAATTCTTCCTCTTGAGCCCGCAAGTCCGTCTCCTAAGCCCCCGTCAAAGCTAGGCTCTTTTGCCAAGAACGAAAAAACCGCCATGGAGACTCCGGCCGAAAGAAGATAAAGTCCCAAGAAACTTACAACAACCATGAATTTCTTGCCGAATATTAATTTCGAAATACTTTCTTTAAATCCGCTCATACTATTTTTCGCCTTTTTGGGCCTTAATCAGGGCCCTTTTTTCTTCGTTGGAAAGCTCAAACTCACATTTTCCGTTTCTCACCTGTTTGGTATAAATCCTTGTTCTTTCCCTTGTGTGAATCCCGGTAAGAACAATTCCCGTGTCTTTGCCGTCCAAAAGGGCCAAAGAGAAGCTGTGGTCTCCGCCTATTTCCTTAAAAGGATTAAATCGTACTATGCCTACTTTCTGTATATGTAGCCTTGCCTCGTCCCTCTGCCTTTCGAGTTCGACCTTTAAGGCCGAAAGATTCTTTGCATTTAAGGTTTCCCCTTCAAGTATTCTCTCCAGAACCTTTTGTAAATTTTCTCCCTTTACCTTGGCCGAAAGTCTCAAAAAGAGCCTTAATACCCAAAATACGGCTACAGTTAGAGCCGTAAGCCAAAGGGCAGTAACCAGAAAAAAAATATCCTTTGGCATTTGACTTTTTTTGGGTTGTTAAAAGCCGCCCCACACTTAGGCGGCATCAGTCATTGTAGGCATCCTTGTTTCCTGGTGTCAAGAAGAGGGATTTGTTGAATATTTAGAAGATTTGCCGTAATATAGGCTACTTCCCGAAAGCTTGCCCTAAACTGTTAAATGTTTAGGCCCAAAATCCTAATAAGCGTATTTACTGCCGCCTTAGCCCTTCTGGGTTTGTTTGCCCGGGAAACCCCTGCTCAGGAGCCTTCATTTGAGTTTCTAAGTCAAACTCCCATTGTTCCAACTCATGACGTTGCGGTCTCGGGTGGTATGGCATATATCGCAAGCCACGAGTATTTATATATTTATAATGTTTCCAATCCGGCCTCTCCAGAGTTCGAAGGCTCATATTATGAGCCAAATTGTTCGTTTATGGCCGTAGATGTGGCCGAGCCCAATACAATAGTCACCCAAAACTTCTATATATGCCCTCCATATAATAGCCTTTATATTCTTGATACTTCTAATCCGGATAACCCCACTCCGGTGGATGAGCCTATAAATATTGCTCCAGGCGGAGGCTCAGAGATTTTTGTTTCAGGAGGCTATGCATATATTGCAAATGACACTGGGGGGCTTGCCATTGTGGATATTGGCCGAAGGGAAGAAGTGGGTAGATTTAACCCTAACCCTGATATTTATCATATTACTTCCAGAATAATGGATGTAAAGATAGTCGGGAATCTGGCCTACTTAGCAGACGGAGGAGGAAAGATGTGGGTAGTTAATGTAGAAGACAAAGAACATCCCACTCCGGTTGGTCCAGCGCTCAATATTGAAGGAGGTCCATCAGGAATTGCAGTTACTCCCCAATATGCCTATATCGCTTCCGGAAGCGCAGGAATAAGGGTAGTCGATATTTCCAACCCCCAAAGTGGTATCTCAGAGGTGGGAAATACACCAACGGCTGAGTCTATCTCAGGCATAGAGGTTTCAGGGGACTTCCTTTTTGTGGGAGACGACAGGGGGGCGGTTTCTGCCTTTACCCTTTCTGACCCAAGACATCCTTCATACGAAACTTCGTATATTACTACCGGGAACGCAAGGAAATTAGCTCTTTCGGGAGACCTTATTTTTGTTGCAGACCTCCAAGGGGGAATGGTGATCTTAAGATTTACGGGGCTTAGAGAGGATTTTCTGTTAGATATACCTTTATTGAAACAGACAGATTTAGCATGGGCAGGCCTAGAATACGATGATATGCTTAGAATCCAATATCCAGTAGGGGCTGAATATTGTGGGAGTACGATTGGGCAGTGTGGATGTGTGATAACTTCGCTAGCCATGGGCCTGCTTTACTATCAAGTTGACAGTGGCCCCTTAGGTGGGGAAACAACGCCTGCATCGATAAATGACTTCTTTAGATCAGATACGAAACCTACTACCTGTACTATTAAGGTTGGCGATAAAATAAAAACCTACTCAGGTTGGTCAAGTAAAGGCTACTTTTGTGAAGGCGTGAGGTGGACGGCCGTTAACCAATATACCAAAGATGCCAATGAAAAATCTGCCGGGCGAACTCCTGTTGTGGAATGGGTTGGCACTATGAGTTGGGCCAACTCCGATGATTTTGACCAAGAAATAGTTCGTACTGATATCAAAGCCAACAATCCAGTTCTTTTGAGAGTACCTGGTCCTCAGCACTGGGTCCTAGCAACTGGCTTTAGTGGCAATTCGATATTAATAAATGATCCCGCTTTCGAAATATCAAGCCTTAGCCACCCCAAATATAATGATGGGGCATTAATAATTCACCGTTACGAAAAAGTTCATACAAATCTTAGTACCCTTGAAGTGGGTATCGTAGCCCCTGGCCAAGTTCTTATTACAGACCCCCTAGGTAGAATAGCGGGACTTAATGGAGCTAGTCAGGCGACAACAGATGTGATACCAAATTCTAGTTATTTCTTTGATCCTTACTTAGCGGATGATACCACGGGCGCCATTCTGCCTGAAGATAGTGGAATTAACTGGCTTGTTATCACCGACCCCCTAGGGGGCAGTTACCAGGTCGAAGTCTTAACCCCGGAAGGACAGCCTTACAGCCTCACTGTTTACGCTGCGAATCGGGATGGGAACTTAACATTTCATCCCTCTTTCAACTATCAGTCTGAAGAAGCTCACAAATATCGCTTCGTCTACAATCCTGAGCCTGGGGAAATAAACATTTCTGAGGTCGTGGATATCGATATAAAACCTGGAAGTTCTCAAAACCCAGTTTTATTGAATGACAAAAACGGTGTTATACCAGTTGCTGTTTTTTCCACTGATACCTTCGATGCGCTCCAAATTAACCATACTACCGTGAGACTACTTGGAGCAACTGAAACCCATATAGACGATAGAACTGGGCTTATAAAGCGCCATGAAGAGGATGTGAATGGGGATGGCCGAAAGGATTTGGTATTGCATTTCAAAATCAAAGATTTGATCGGAGCTAATCTATCAAAAGTATGGACGATTTTTGGGGAGACATATGGCGGCCTTCGTTTTGAAGGTAAGGACAGTGTTGTGTTGATAAATATGGATCGCTGAGATTCTAAGCCCAAACGCCTACAGTTTATTACCGAGTATATTCAAGAATAACAATATAAGTTTCCGGTTGTCCTGATGCCAATACTGAAAAAGAGAAATATTTTCCTTGTCCTGATTTATAGAATTCTCTGGTATCGTCCACTATCTCAACAAATTCCCACCCTCTTGCCCGGAGCTCATTTCTGTAGTAGTCTACCAAATTTTTGGGCCATTTGGTAAGCGTGTGTGATGTTATTCTCCACCCTTCAATAGTTTGGGCCGAACCACCTTTTTCAGTAAAAACAGCAATTTCAGTTTGCACCTCGCTATTCCATACTATTTGTTCGTAGAAAGGAGGGAGGCTGGGCCCAGAGATTGTAGGGATTGGCGTGGGAGAAAAGATACTTGATTTTTGGAAGGACGGTTTAAACAGAATAATGCCTGTGATGATGATTAGTAAAAGTGCAGTTGCGACAACTGGGAGAAAATTACCTCTTCCCATTCTAGAATTATCCTACATCAATTTCCAAACCAATTCCAACTAAAGAAGAATCAGCAGAATTTTGACAAATGGATAATTTTCTACTAATCTAGCCCGTAGTGGGAAAGAGAAGAACCAGAAAACAGAAAGAAGCTCCCAAACATCAATTTACCGTAAGCTGGACTCCACGGCCGGAAAAAGCCTCAGCCAAGGCTAATGTCAAGGGTCAAATTGAAAAACGCTCCAAGCCCAGCCTCGAGCAAGGCCAGGAGACAAAAAAGGCCAGGATTATGGCCAAAGAAGGCAATTTTGAAGCTTACAAGCGGGACACCGTTAAAAGCCTGATTCTGGCCAGCCTCATTCTAGGATTGGAAACGGTGTTATACTTAGCTTGGAAATAAACTTCCTGCTTAAAAGGGAAGGGAGGTGAATCTTAATGATGTACTGTGTAAAGTGTCGCGCAAAAAGAGAGGGCAAGAACGCTCAAGCCGTAACGATGAAGAACGGAAAGAAAGCAACTAAGGCCGTTTGTGAAGTTTGCGGCACCACAATGTTCAAGATCGGGGGTTAACTGTCTCTTCCCTTGAACTTTAAGTCTCAAAAGGGTACCTCCTTTGCGGGGGTCCCTTTTGGTTAGACTACCCAAAGTGGATAAATTCTCAAAAACCTTCCGGGTATTTAGGAAAAACTACAAATCCATTCCCCTTGAGACTCTTGGCAATAATCCATATAAGGTCTTAATCTCCGTACTTCTTTCCTCAAGAACTCTGGATACCACAACTCTTAAAGCAGCAAGAAGGCTATTCGAAAAAGCACCAGATATCAAAAAACTTAAAACGCTAAGTACAAACCAGATCAGGAAATTAATCTATCCCGTCGGATTTTACCGAAATAAAGCGAGACAGCTTAAGAGCCTTGCAGGAATGATAATCAAAGAATTTGCAGGCAGGATTCCGGAGGCTAGGGAGGAGCTTATCAAACTTCCGGGGGTCGGAAGAAAGACGGCAAACCTGGTATTAAATAGGGCTTTTGCCAAACCCGCAATTGCGGTAGATACACACGTTCATAAAATATCAAATATGCTAGGTTGGGTTCGGACAAAAACTCCCGAAGAAACCGAAAAGGTTTTAGGAAGAATACTTCCCAAAAAGTACTGGTCCGGGGTAAACCGCCTCTTTGTTTCAATCGGACAAAATCACCGGGGCAAAAAGATTTCGGAATTTTTGAAGAAGAGTAAATTAACGAATTAACTCTCCAAGATTATTGTCACCGGCCCATCTAACTTGGCCTCAATATCCATATAGTCTCCAAAGCTTCCGGTTTCAACCTTTAATCCTTTTTCAGTAAGCTTGGCTACGAAATGCCCGTATATTTTTTTGGCCTCGTTGGGAAGGGCAGCTTCTATAAACGATGGCCTGTTTCCTCCAGAAGTATCCGCATAAAGGGTGAATTGAGAAACTACCAAAACCTGCGCACCGACGTCCCCAACAGACAGATTCATTTTCCCTTCTTTATCCGCCATTACCCGAAGCTTTGATAGCTTTTGGGCTAAGACTTCGGCCTGTCTTTCCGAATCACCCCTTTTTACCCCAAGAAGTACAAGAAGACCGTTTTTAATCTGGCCTACCACCCCCCCGTTTGCTTTTACGGAGGCCTGCGTAACCCTTTGAACCGCTAGTCGCATACTGGCATTTTAGCAAAAAATCTCTTGAAAAAATTGTCCCAGTCCGTATAATGATTGCACAAAGCCAAGAGGCCGCATCTGAAGTGGGTCTCTTGAGCTTCCCTCCGGCTGATCCCGGATCCTCACCGACTGGCGCCCCCCGCCAGAGATCCGGGATCACCGACAGATAACGGGTAAGGCCCTAGGTCTTGCCCGATGGCACGTTAACGTAAACATTTTGGGGAATCGGGAAACGCCAACCGAAGTATTTTGCAATCGGTGGAAAATTTCCGATTCCATCACGGGGTAGAAAGTGGACTCCTGCGGCCACTTCCGGGTGTTCCTAGCGCTCATCTCGGAAGGTCGGGATGAAACCTTTTGCCCCACCAGCCATTTCGGGTGATCCCCCTAGCCGGGCAAGATTACCCGTGTGGTGCAAGCGGGATGAAGAGATGGGGCTCGGACCGCCCTTCTAGCCTCATTTCTTCACTCTCCTCCAAAAGGGACGAGCCCTTGGCGAGGGGTTCGTCCCAGGTCATACCCGGACCGAAAGGTCTGGAAGACTGGAGGCGGAGGCAAGCTGGCGCAAATGCACTTCGACCCAACAAGGTCGTAAAGACAGCTGGCGCCCTTTCCCCTCCGCAACCAAAAACCATCCGGCCTGGCTTGAGGAAAGCTGTATTACAGCAATTTTCAAAAAATCCTCAAGTCCGGCCGGTTGTTCGTTTTAAACACTTGACAGTCGATAGCCTCTACCCTATAATACCTATACTCGCGGTCCGGGTGTTTCGGCTAACGCCAGCCTGTGCCAAGGAGGCACAAGATGAGGGTCTAATCCTCGCACCTCCCAGGAAAACCATCTGAAAACTTTCCTAAAGGATCGCTCGAGGCTCGGGGAGGGATCAACCTTCCTGAGCTGCACTTATACATTTTCATTTTGCATCATCACGTCCACATCGTTGGACCTGATCGGTGCTGGGCAGTGGTGGCGAGGGCCTCGCGCGCGAGGTATAAAATACGCTGGGCTTTGAACCTAGATCCTCGTAACCTGCCCATGGTGGGGTCCGCACGTTTAGCGGCTAAGCAGGGCTTTGTCCTGCCTCGGCGGCGACGCGCGCCAAAAGACCCCGACTTTTCGGCTTTGGGCAAATGTGGCGTAGCTCTCCTTGCAACACTCAAGGAGCGAGGCTGGATCCCGAGTGGACCCGGTCTACGTCACTTCGCCCCGGACAGCGGAACGGCCTTTGCCGGCGATCGCGCGACAGGCTGCCTAACGCGGCCTTTGATACACCGGCGACTTGAGGAAACTCGAGTCCATATAATCGCCCTCCGCTGTCTTGTCCTTATTTCACGGCCGGCCTAGAGAGGTTCGGAAAAAGAGCACGCATCCATTGCGTAGTAATCTCTTTTTCCCTTCCTTTCTTTGTCCGGCCGTTCTGTTTTTTATGGAGTAAAATTTGGGTCAGGCTTTTGAGCCGAAGAAGAAGGTATAAAGGTAAATTGCAACCAGTATGGGAACTATACTTATCCCCAGAAAAAGCCACCAATAGCGGGATGCTCTGTCTTTAAAAATATTGGTAAAAATTTTGAAGTTTAAGCCTATTATTAGAGTCGCTGTCACCAGAAATCCTGCGAGTGATACCGACTTCAGTGCGCTTTGGAACTGGGCAGCTTGGACTATATTCATCTGTTACTTTCCGAGATAGGCCTTAACTTTGGAGGCTACCTCGTTTGGCGTCAGGTCCGCTTTCACCAAGTATTCCTTAACTCCCAGGTCCATCGCCCTTTTGATTTCTTCCTCCTTGGTTAGGTTGGTAAGAACTATCACAACGTGGCTTTTGCCCTTGTTCTGTTGCCTGAGCCTCTCAAGCATATCAAGACCCGAAAGTTTGGGCATCATAAGGTCCAAAATAATAAGGTCCACCTTTTCGGTTGTGGCAAGCCTAAGTCCCTCTTCCCCATCCTGGGCAGCCAATACCCTTAGACCCTCGCTTTTAAATTTGGTTTCGTACATCTTAAGTAGAAGCGGATCGTCCTCTATAAAAAGTACTGTGGGAGCGTCCGTTGCCGGCTTCGGAGCCTGGTTGGCTTCTTGGGCGGAAGATTCTTCCAGCCTTTCTTCCTCTTGGATTTTTTGAGGCTCTTGTTGCGGATCTGGCATTTTTATTCCTTCAAGTAAAACTATATAACAATAAGTGGCCAGCTATCAAGAGCTTTCTGGTAGCCTTTCTTTTGCCCTGGCAAGGGGAAGCTCAAACCAAAAGGTACTTCCCGTCCCATCGCCTGAGTCAAGACCTATTGTACCGTTAAATTTCTCTATAAGCAGCTTACAGATATAAAGCCCCAATCCAGTCCCAATGGTTTTTCCCGAGGTTGACTCTATTCTATAAAATTTCCTAAAAAGCCTTTTTTGCTCTTCTTTGGAAATACCTGGACCCGAATCTGCCACTTCAACCCGTACCCAGTCGGGGAGTGGATTTGACAATATTATTTTTACGAATCCGTGGTCGGTGTATTTGACGGCATTACTAACCAAGTTCGCGATCACCTCGTTTATTTTATCAGGGTCTACATAGATCTCATCAGAAATCTTCTCCGGTATCTCTATGCTAATTTGAAGCCCTTTTCTATCCGCTTCAGCTCTGAAGGTATCAAAAACAGTTCTGGCTATACGGGTAAGATTTATCTTTTCAAGTTGATAAACAAGTCTCCCCTCCTCGATTCTGGAAACATTGAGCATGTTGTTTACAAGCCTAATTAACCTTTCATTGATTGCGTTTGCGTCAGCCAAAAAACCTCTCGCTTTATCGGGAATATCTCCCATGTCTCCCTCGAGCACCATTGAAAGATAGCCTTTTATTGCTGTCATGGGGGAGCGTAGCTCGTGGGCCGCCATCGAGACAAATTCGTCTTTCTGGATATCAAGTTCCCTCAGTTTTTTATTGAGATTCTCTAGCTTTTTAGAAGAATCCTCAAGCGCTGTATAAAGTTGTGCATTTTGGACAGCAAGGCCTACAATATCTGTAAATCCACCGATTAAATCTTTTTCTTCTTGGGAAACATCATCTATTGTCTTAACCAAACTGAAAATCAAAACGCCAAGTGCTCTTCCTTTTACAATAACTGGATAAACCATGCTTGTTTTTACTTCAACTAACTTTTGATAAGAAAACGATTCTTCTTTGGAGAATGGTGGCGTAAGAATATCCGGCCAATTATTCGTATAATAAGGTTTTTGATCATTAAAAGCCTTGACTATAAGATTGTCTAAGGCGGTAAGCGGAACATCCATTTTAGGAAACGGAATTGTGGTTGCTTCCAATAGTTTCTCGGCCTCGGATGTTTTTGAAAGAGATACCCTCTTTAAAACATTATCGTCCTCGTCTTTTAAAACCAGAACTATAATTCGATACCCCAATTTCAGATAATTAAGCTCGCTCAATAAACTTTCAACTATCTTAGTGACAACGTCTTTAAAATCCAGAGTATCCAAAATAACTTTGGCTAGCTTCCACAAAGCTTCTATTGTTTCCTTCGATTCAGGGGTGGTTCGATAAATACTTTTCATTGATGCAGTCGACTTTTTAAATAATTAAGGCTCCTATTGCCCTCTCTGACAATGGTCATTTCGGCATTACTGTTGATTCTAACAATAGAAAAAGACCCCCTCTTCGCCTTATCAGGATACCCAGGATGGTCGAAGTAGGAAATCCCATGGTGAAGACTAAAGACCGCAGTGTGAACCCTGTTAGTCAAAGAGGGAGTATTCGAAAAATTGGCAGAAGTTCCTGCAAACAAAGCTTGCGGATCTTTCTCCGAGCTGCCTCTAACAATTTCCTCTAAGGGCGAGTTTACTGGAGTCATAAAAAACTGGACAGTCGCTTTACTACTCTCCTCAAGGGTCACCACCTCAGAGGGAAGCCTTTCGATGGCAGAAGGGATAACCGGCAGTTGAACAAAACAAACACCCGCAAGATTTTCAAGTCTAATATCCTTTAATAAGCTCGGGTCAATAATCTCCTTACTAAAATCAATTGTTGAAACTAAAGCAAAAACTCTCTGCCTATCAGCACCTCCGCGGCTTTTTACCCTTATCACTTCCTCCACAGTATCTTTATGTTGAGCATTAAAAATCAGTCCCCCAACCCGGCCGTCAATGAAAGTTCCTATTATTCTTCGCGGCCCGGACAAAAGTATATTAACGGTATGCGTTCTATCTTCACTACTTAAAATGCTTCTGAGTTTACCGTCAATGTTTTGTGTTATATCTTCATATTTCAAAAGATGTTGATATTTGCCGACCAAAAGTTCTCTTAGTCCCAACGTATCCAGTGGTTCCTCAATTTCCTGCGCGAGAAACTCCATTAAATCTCTAAGCTGATTTTCGTCTTCTAATTTATTCGAGATCGAAGCTGTAGATACTTCTGTCAGATCCTTCTGCGCCGTTAGACCGCCTAATAATTCTGCTGAAATCATCTTCAAGTCATTTTTTAGTTTAAACATCCAAATTCGGCTTTAAAATTATCATGCTATAATAACAAAATTATAACAGAATCCATAAATGGGTGTAGCAAAAGAACTTCCTGAATTCCAGTCCAATCTTTACAATCCTAAAGAATTGGCCGCCCAGCTCCTACAAGAAAATAATTCGGATGACTTACTGAGACTTGAAAGTCTACTTGAAAAAGGGGCTATCTCAGAACAGGATGTCATCGATTTGCTTATTTACGACTGGTCCCAACATGTTGACGAATCTGGGGAGTATCAACTTCCGAAATCATCTAGAAATTTATACCTTCAATATGAAGGTTTAAGAGACGGAGACCAGATCGGAGCACCGAAAATTGCAAGACTGAGTAGTAGACTAGACATTGCGAAACAAATTTTTTCAAAACTTCCCTCATATGGAGTAAGGGTTGCAGACTTAGGAATGCCTATATCTGGGGACGCCGAAATTCAAAAAATTTTGACAATGGTGCAATTTATATATGACGAAAATTTACCAATTTTTCCGGCGGTAGCTGGAAGAACACATCCTGATGATGTGGCTAGCATTATTGAAGTCGGTAAATTCGTCAGAAAGCACTTCAACCAACGTATCCTGGTCTACTCATTCGTTGGTAGCTCAAGAATCAGGATGCTGGCGCAGGGACAAAACAAGTGGAACATAGACTCCATAAAATCATGGCTATCCCAAACTATTGATTCTCTTAAAAAAGAGTCAAGTATCGGAAAAGTTATAGTCCCCTTTGAGGATACATTTGGCTCATACCCTAAAGATTTAAATATACTATTTAGAACAGCCCTTGATGCTGGTGCAGATGGCATCTGCATTTGTGATACTTGCAGCAGGGGGGTAACCCCAGAAGCAAGTCGCAATTTAATTAAATACATAAGAAGTAAAATTGCACCAGATTACCCTAACACAATTTGGGAAATTCACACACACAATATGTTAGGGGGTGCGACAGCAAACGCTCTAGCTGCTTATCAAGAAGGGTTAATCACTGGCGTACATGTCACCCTTGGTGGCGTGGGAGACTTGGGGGGAATACACCTTTAGAAGAATTTATAAGGCAGGCTAAGAAAAATGCTTTAATGCACGAAAAAATTGATATGGACGAATTGGACAGCCTAGTAGATATCGCTCTATCTGCCAGAAATATTTCTCGTGAAAATAACCCTTTCGGAACGATATACTCCGACGCATCAAGGTACGTGCCCTCTGGAGTACACGCTTCTGCTTTTAAAAGGTTGGAGGAGGTAGGACCCAATTTGCGAAAAATTTTTGAGCTTGTTTATCTTCCACGCTCGCCTAGTGCTTTGGGATTAGACATCCATTTAGGCGTAGTAACTCCAATTTCAGGTACAGCAAATGTTGAGGCTCTGGCAAGCAAGCTGGGAGTTGCAAACTTACTCTCAGAAGATAAAGTGGCTACAGCCCTTAAACTGGCACGCTTAATGCAAAGGCCCCTTACAGACGAAGAATTTTTAGACATTATACATAGCTAACAGGGCGCTACTTTATACCCCATTCAATACAAAACGCTTATGTTTTCGACATAAAACAAATTAAAGAATATCCGTTTGAAATTGATTGACTAAGACTAACTAAAGTTTTAAAATGAATGAGAAGGGGGTGAGATTGTGTTACTTAAATCTTTCTTCGCCGGCTTATTCCTATTTAATAGCCTGCCACATTTGATAAAGGGAATCACGGGCCAGACACACATGACCCCATTTAAAAGAGTTTCGTCTGCCTACCTAAATATTTTGTGGGCGTTCGCAAACATTATCCTGGGCTTACTTCTTTTAGTAAGACCATTAACTGGAAACGCCATGTGGGCCTTTTTAGTTGGAGGCTTTTTCATATCAATGGCTGACGCACAGCTTTTTAGCAAACCTGATGCCCGCTTACCTTGGCATAAGGATTAGCATCAAGGTTCTCAAAAAGAATTTGTCCTGCTAATAGTTAGGCAACTACTTTATTTCCTATTTTCCCTTCAATTGCCACTTTTGCCGCAATTAAGGGAGAAGTCAAATAAACGGGTGCCCTTCCTCCCATCCTCCCCGGAAAGTTTCTATTCGAGTCTGAAACCGTCACTCCCTCGTCTGTCACCCTTCCTGGACCCAAGCCTATGCATGCCCCGCAACCTAAACCTACTATCTCTCCTCCCGCTTGCCTAATAATATCTAAATAACCTAGTCCCTCTGCCTCTTCTAAAATATTTAAGGAGGCAGCTTGAACGCGTAATTGCAAACCTTTGTGTAATTTAGTACCTTTTAGGGCTTCGGCAACTGCCCTTATGTCTTCCAGATTTCCGCCAGTACAAGATCCTATATAAATATTTTTAACATCCGCAGGCGAAAGCTGGGAGAGTGGTATACCATTTCTGGGATCTCCGGGGAGGGCAACCATTGGCTCAATGTCTTTCAAGTTCACCTCTACCTTTTTAAAAAACATTGCCCCAGAGTCAGATTGAATAAAATCATTCTCAATATCACTTTCGGTCATGCCCTTAACTTTTTCCAAATGCCCTTTTAAGGCAGGAGTTAACCTACCGATAATTCCTGTCATTGCTCTTCCTTCGACAGCCATATTTGTTAATATCATTTGTTCGGCCAATGACATTTTTTCCAAACCCTCCCCAGCGTATTCAAAAACGCAATTTGTCGATAAACTGTCCTTTACGAAATCGAGTGCTAAAATATAAAGCATTAAATCTTTAGTGGTAACGCCTTCTCTAAAATTACCATTTAAGTTAATTTTTATCGTCTTTGGAACTTCTACTAATGCCTCATTAGTAACAAGCGTATTTGCAAAATGAGTCGCTCCGACTCCCCAGGCAAAAGCGTTAAGTACCCCGAGGCTACATGTATGCGAGTCTGTGCCTATACCAACCTCTCCTGGCACAACTAGCGCGTTTTCAACCGACAGCGTATGACAAATTCCTTCAGTTAAACCACCTTCTTTATTAGATCCATATACCCTCAATCCATATTCCTCAGCAAGTTCGTGCTGCGATTGAATAACTTCTGCAAATCTAGAATCTATTCGGGCAAAGAGTGCCGAATGGTCCTGAAAAAGATGTACACTGGCCGGGTCTCGTATTGGTATGCCCTTTAATTGATTCTCTAAAATAAACTTAATTATTTGTGTGTGGAATTCATAGCTCATACGATAATGCAAGGCTACAAACCCTGTATCACCAGGAAGAACCACTTTTTCACCATGAATATTTTTATAGACATTAATCATCCGTCTTGCAAGTATTTTTTCAGCTACTGTCATCGGATAACTTGGCGGTAATTCGTCGTGCCGAATGGCGATTGGAGAGACTTTCCCTTCTAATCTCATTCTGTTATAGGCAGAGATCCCTCCTGACTGTGCTATATCGGGCCTTAACTTATCCTGATATGCTTTTTCAAATTTATCATCTTGGAGAGTACGTTCAATTTCTAGCGCCGCTTCAATAGTATGGGGATGTTCAAATACTTCTATACCTAGCATCAGACAATTTTCTAAAAAAAGTCCCTCCACTCTGCCTCCAATACAAACAACTTTTCTAACTCCAGCTTGTTTTAAAGAAATGGGTGCATGCTCACGACCAGAACCAGTTCCAAAACCATTTCCAACAACAAGGGTGGTCGGCCGAATCCTTTCTAGATCTCCTTCCTTAATAGGCTCAAAACCACTCAAAGCATAGCTACCGAATTTTTCATAACCTGAAGTAACACCTCTGGTCGGAAAAATCGCATCGGTAGAAACATTCACCGCCAAATTTAGGGGTAAGGAGATATCTATTTTTTCACCATTTAGTTGATCCACTAAAATCCGGGGATTTGACGAAAGATAGAAAAATTTAGATTCAACTGACATAGCTTATAGAATATTATGTCTGAATCATATTATTAAAACCTTGGAGCTAAGGTGGAAGTTATTTGGTAACAGTTATTGTGGGCTCTGTTTCCCCTACCGCAGAAATTACAACCCTTTCATTTGCATCCTTATAAATAAGATACCCCGTGTTTGTCGCTACCCCGGTTTTTGGATCAAAGGGCATTGCCGCCCCCGCCCCGGCGAGATTAAAACAACCCCCACCGGTTCCTATACAGGTTGCCGAGGTGGGGAAATTACTTGTTGCGGGGTCTCCGTCTGTGTCGGGAAGGGCTCCGGAATGCTCGGCCGAGTACTGATAAACGGAAGTTGCTATCGAGTAAAGGTCGGTTCTTCTTTGGGTATCTCGGGATTTTGCAAGTTGCCTTTGGGGGTTAATCAGAATAAAAGAGGTTGTTGCCAGGATGCCTATTATGGCAATTGTAATAAGCATCTCGATGATGGTAAACCCTTTCAATAGCTTTATCATCTTTAATTTATTATATACCCCTAAGGGGCGGATGTAAGACCCGGCGGCTTTTGATTTTTTATTTTGTCAAATACGCTATCTAAACGCGCCTTCTCGACTTTTACCGAAGGGGCCACAAGGTCCGGGTCAAACTCGCTTGCGGTATTAAGAGCAGTAAAAATTCCCCTTAAGCTAAAGATTATAAGGATGGTAAGTCCTACGATTACCGCCACCAATATCGGATAGTACCGGTCAATTTTGGCTAAAGTTTTTGTCAACATACAAAAATCCTCCGAATTTAAATTGTATCAAGCCAGGCTCTTCTTCTTGCGGCTGGGCGTCAACCCGAATGGGCCTTAATAGATAAGGAAGGCCCATCACGCGGGAAAGTGCCGAGTCTATCTGGCTCCAATTGCCTTTTATTTCAATAAGAACGGGAAGGCCCAAAGACCCGGTCCTATCTTTAATGGGCTCCTCGTTTGCAAAGGAAAATCCCGTTACTAAGCCTTCCGCCTTAAGCTTGTCTATCTCCCCCACAAAATCAATAAGTCCCTGGGAGCCGGGGTAATATTCTATAATCTGTTTTGTCTTTGCCTCCGCTTCTTCCACGTCCGTCTTAAGGGCTGAAAAAGCATCTCCGCGGACTACTCCTACCTGAATGCTTCTTAACCGCTTTACTGCCTGGGCTTTGGTCTGAATTTTTCCCATAAGAAAAACGACTCCCGCGACTACAATGAGGTTAATAACGGCCAGGGCGGCCGCCTTCATTAAAACCCCGGGCTTTAATATATTGACTTTTCCTTCTCCCTCGACCAAGGAGACTTCTTCCGAAACCTCCTCCTGTTTTTTTAGATGGACGGCCTTTGCCGGGGCCTGGCCGCGGACCTGTGCGGGCGCGGAGGCAGCAGCCTTGGTGGTTTTTGTTTGAGTTTTATCCATAGTTTTATTTATTTCGGTTGTGGCGTAGGTGTAGCCTTTTTGGGAGTTGCCGGCAGATAAATAAAGTTAACCACGTACTCAAGGTTGGTTTCCGCTTCAAAAGAGGATACGGGAACCTGAATAAGCGAAAAGGCTTTGTTTTTTTCCAATGCGTCTTTAAAGTCCACCAGGCTTCTTCTGTCCGCCGCAATTCCGCTTAGACTAACTTTTCCGGTTTCCATATCGATTAGATATGTTTCGATTACGACATTTGCCGGCCTTGCCGCAAAAATCGCATTCAAAACATCCTGGGGATACTTGGAGGCAGCCAAAATGGCCTCGGTCCTTTTGGCTACGTTATTTACCCCTTCTACCCTTTTGGAAAGCTCCTGCGGGGGGTCTGCAGACGATATAGCCGGATTTTCGGCAAGGGTTTTTTGTTCACCGACCAAATAGAAATAAACTGTTCCCGCGGCCAAAAGACATCCCCATATAAAAAGGGAGGAGATAAGAAGTAGGCTTAGTATCTGAAGCTTGAGTTTTTTATTCAAATATTTTCTTACCCATTTGGGCGGAAGAAGGTTTATGGTTGTTTCTTCCTCGGGGCCCAAGGAGGGGCTTAATTGTAAAGAATAGGGAATTAAGTATTTCTGGATGTCCTGGGCGGACAGCCCCGAAACAGCGGCCTTTAGGGCCTCAATGGGTTTTCCCAAATCCTTCTGCAGCTTTGCCTGAAGCTCAGAGGTTATGTCGGATCCTCCTATAAGGACCTTTTCCACCTGGACGTCTTTGTAATGGCGCATGGCAGCAGCGGCCGTTGAGGCAATGTCCGCCCCTTCCGCAAGATTTACAACCGAGCTTCCCAAGATTTTTGCTCCTTCCGAAACCACAAGCACCGCTTCTTTGAAATTGACATAAACAATTAGCCTTCCAGAGGCTGACGGGCCAGAAAGCCTAACCAAGGCAAGGGACGGGGTTTCGACCAAAAGAGGCAACAGCCCTGCTTCCTCAACTGCGTCCACGAATCCGGCCAGAATCTCTTTTCTAATAGCCGCGGCCAGAATTTGGTATTCGTGGGGAGATTCCCTGACTATCTTCCAGTCCATAATCATCTCGCCTGCGGCTCCCGGCAAAAAATCTTGAGCCTGCCAGCGCACCGCCTCGTCCAGGTCCTCCTGCCCCAATTTCGGAAGTTTAATGGACTTAATAAAGCTTGAAAATTCGGGTACCACAAGCCCAACCGACTTCTCCCTTAAACCCAGCTGCGAAAACGTCTTTTTGATAATCTCGGAAAGGGCTTTGATGTTTCCCACACCATAGCCCATGACCAACCCTTCCGGCAGGTCCACCGTTGCAAACTTCTCCACTCTCTTTTTGGAGGCTCCAAGCTTAACCACTTGAAGCTTGGAGGGAGAAAAATATATAGAAACGAAACTTTTTGCGGCCATGGGCAGTTTTACCTAAAATCATTATACTCAACATACCCCAAATTTCATATTGGACGGAAATTCAAATTAAAATAAGATGGGTATATACTAAAAATAATGCTGCCCAAATCCCTCCGACTTCTAAAAGGCCAGGTATTTATCGAGCTTCTTATCGCCATGGCCGTAATGGCAATTTTGGGCCTCACCCTTTTTAGGCTAGCCACAATAAGTTATGAGCTTATAAGCTTCTCGCGGGCCAGAATTGCCGCAAGGCACCTGGCGCAGGAAAAAATAGAATTTATAAGAAATCTTCCTTACGATGAGGTTGGAACCTCGGGGGGAATTCCTTCGGGGGGTCTGGCGCAAAGTGAAAACATAGTCAGAAACGGCCTTTCTTATACGGTAAGGGTGGCGGTTGTCTACATCGACGATCCCTTCGACGGGGTTGTACCCGATGACCTACTTCCGACCGACTATAAAAGGGTAAGAGTAGACGTTTCCTGGCAGGGAATTGCCTCCTCCTCTATAAACCCTGTTACCATGATATCCGACATTTCCCCCAAAGGAATTGAAACAGCGGCCGGGGGAGGAACCTTATCGGTTTTGGTATTTGACGCCAATGCCACTCCTCTAACCCAGGCGGATGTAACCATTGTTGCATCTTCGGTCACCCCTGCCGTAAATCTTTCTCTTAAGACAGCCGCAAGCGGAAGGGTGATTCTTCCCGGAGCCCCGCCCTGTAACGGATGCTATGAAATCACGGCCACCAAAAGCGGCTATAGCTCGGATAGAACATATTCAATCGCCGAAATCGCCAATCCCAATAAGCCCCACGCCTCGGTAATAGAAGGGCAGCTTACCGAAATTTCATTTGCGATAGATAGAGTAGGGACTATCAACTTTACTTCCCGCTCCTCCCGCCAAAACGGCTTTGCTCCCCTTCCCGACATCACCTTTAGGTTAAAGGGGGAGAAAACATTGGGAACGGATGTCAACGACGAGCCTGTATATAAGTACGAACAGGCGCACACAACGGGAGCGGCAGGAACCCTAAGCCTTACAAATCTTGAGTGGGACAACTACGAAATCTTTATGCCGACAGGATCCTCCTACGATATTTCCGGCACAAACCCCTTAACTCCCTATTCGCTTCTTCCGGGGGCTACCGTTGATTTTAACTTTGCTCTGGATACCGATACTGCAGACTCTCTTCTTGCAGTATTTAAAGACCCGTCTTCCGCGCCTATCGCAACTGTTGCCGCAAGGCTGAGCGACGGGGCGGGATTTGAGGCAACCGGAAGCTCGGGAATTTCCGGGGACCCGGACTTCGGCCAGCTATTCTTTCCATCTTTATCTGCACAAACCTATACACTTGAGGCAACTGCATCCGGTTATCTGGATTTTTCGGGGTCGATAATTGTGCTAAATCAATCAAAAGAACAGGTAATTCTTACGCCGCAGTAAAAGATCTATGAGAACTAAATTTAAAGGCTTTACCCTGATCGAGCTTCTTATTTCCATGGGCTTAATCTCGGTTTTGGGTCTCGGGATCGTGGCAATTCAATACTTTCTTAGCCAAAACCAGATAGTTGTTTGGAATAACTACTTAAGCATCGACGACGCCAACGTAGCAACCTCCCAAATGGTAAGGGAGATAAGAACCGCAAGATACGGAGACAACGGAGCATATCCGATAGAAGACGCCCTGGACCAGGAACTTATTTTTTATACCAATGTCGACAGCGACCAAGATACGGAAAAGGTAAGGTACTTTCTATCCGGTACAATCCTGAGTAAAGGGGTGATAAACCCCGTGGGTTTTCCGGTTACCTATCCTTCCGGAAGCGAAGTGGTGTTTCCTATTTCCCAAATCGTTCGAAATGGGCTAACTCCCGTCTTTTACTATTACAACGGCGACTGGCCGACCGACACCTTAAATAACCCTCTTGCCTTGACAAACAGGCTCTCCGCAACCAAGCTTGTGAAAGTATACCTAAGGCTTAACGCCAAAGCGGCCGACCCCACAAGCGACTATGTACTTGAGCCCTATGTACAAATTAGAATGTTAAAGGAGAACCTATGAATATCAAAAAGATTATCTTCGGAAAAAACCTTAGGGGCTCCATAACCCCTGCCCTTCTGGTAATTACGGGTGCATTCGTGGTAGTTATTTTTGCCCTTCTTCTTGCGGTTTCTCTCCAGCTAGACTTCTCACACCGCCAAGTCTCTTCCGAACAGGCACTGCACATTGCCGAAGCCGGGGTCAATTACTACCGCTGGCACCTGGCCCATGCACCGGAAGACTTTCAGGACGGAACGGGCCAGGTAGGTCCGTATGAGCACGAATACCTCGACCCGCAGGGAAATGCCGTCGGTAAGTATTCGCTTGATGTTACCCCACCGTCTTTGGGATCAACCATTGTGACCATACGCTCAACCGGCTGGACCTATCAATTCCCCAAAATCAAAAGAACGGTAAGGGTCCAGTACGGAATACCGTCTTTTTCCGAGTATGCCTTTTTGTCAAATGCCAGTAGCTGGTACGGGCTGGGGGTTACCGTAAATGGCAGGATCCATTCAAATAACGGAATAAGGATGGACGGAACAAATACATCTTTGGTAACCAGCGCCCAGGAAACTTACATGTGCGGCTCCGAAACCGGCTGCAGTCCTCCCCAACAAATGCCTGGCGTCTGGGGAAGCGGCGGAGACCAGGGCCTCTGGCAATTTCCGATCCCCACAATAGATTTCGATTCAATCTCATTGGACCTATCTAACATGCTTGACGCATCCATTTCAGACGGCCTTCACCTGGACTCTTCGGGATCGCGCGGCTACCATCTGGTCTTTGCATCGGACGGAACGGTTACTGTTACCCGCGTCTTATCAACAAGCCAAATTCGCGGCTATAGCGTACCCGGAGAAGGCTTGGGCGAAGAAGGAATAGGCGGCTGTCGAAGGCTTTATCAGATAATTACCAACGAAACGCCGATAGGAACCTACTCCTTAAATAATATTCCCATCATTTTTGCCGAAGACACAATTTGGGTGGAAGGAACGGTAAAAGGAAGAATCACCGTGGTTGCCGCCACATTCCCGATAGCATCAAGCAATGTCGATATTTGGATCCGGGGAAATTTAAGTTATTCCGCATACGACGGCTCCGATGTTTTGGGTTTAATTTCCCAAAACAATATATTTTTTGCCAGGGACGTTCCCACCGACTTTAAACTCGACGCAATATTAATGGCCCAGAAGGGTAAGGTCATAAGGCACGGGTATTTTAACTGGTGCGGTGGAACCACGGGAGCTTTAAAAAATTCCCTCACCATTAACGGCTCAATCATCAACTACTACAAATCCTATTGGAATTACGGTGCCCCTCCGACTTCGGGCTTTACAACAAGAACCATAAATTTCGACTCACACGTTTTGTATGCGCCTCCGCCGTATTTCCCGACAACTGGGGAATATGAATTCATCTCCTGGATAGAAGAGTAGTTCTTACTCAAGAAGATTATTAACTACTGCTTGAAGCAAACCGTATTCGAAATAACAGCCTTGCCTATTACCCCGCTTCCCCAATCCGAGCATTGAGTCTGGGTGGTATCGACCCCCGGAGGAAATCCGTAGCTTGGGGTAGGAGTTGGCCCCTGGGTCCCGGGAGCAGAAGTTGGAGTGGGAGTTGCGTTGGGCCCGGGAGTGGGAGTAACACCCTCTTCGTCCTCAAAGTATTGACTGATACTATCTTCCCCGGGAAGGCCTTCCTCAACAAGTCCCAGAATGTCCTGAAGCTCTTGGTCGTTAATGTCTATTAGGATAGTTGTAGTCTTGCCGTCTATGGTAACGATCACGGTAAAAACGTTGGGGTCGTTCGCATTTAGATTCTTATTGGGATTTTTGACTTTTTTCCGAATATAGGCAAATAGCGCCGAGATTCTGTCCGGGCTTAAAGTCTGGTAATACACATCGTCTCCCGAGTGAAATTCGACTATCCCATTTTCGTTTATTATCAAACTTTTTCCCTGGCCCGATATCTCAACCTTCTCAATCCTTCCTTCTCCTCTTCCTAATTGACCCAAAAGAGCAGTTCCTCCGATAATAACAACACCCAAAATTGCCAAGGCGATGAGCGCATTCTTTGGCTTTAAAAGTGGCTGCAAAAATTTGGGTAGGGATTTTTCCATGGGTTTTTAAAGCGCTTTATCAAGTCCTCCGACAATGCTATATATGGGGGTCACCATAAGAATAACCATTACTCCCACTGCAACGCCGATAACCAGCATTAAAACGGGTTCGATTATTGAGGTTATTCGCTTAAGGGAGTAGTCGACCTCCTTCTCATAAAATTCTGCCAATTCCTCCAAAACCGTATCCATACTTCCCGTCTCCTCTCCCGTTCTTATCGACTGGGCCAAAACCACCGGAAACTTTATTTTTTCATCCAAAAGTACGTCAGACAATGATTCTCCTTTTGCGACTCTTGGGCTAAAGGTTTTAGCGGCGACCTGCCATTTTGGCTGGGCAAGAGAGTTTGCGGAAACGTCAAGAGATTGGATAATGGGAACTCCGCTTTTAAGAAGTATGGAAAGTGTACGGGCAAAGCGGGCAATGTCTATCTCTTTCATCATTTTACTGATTGCGGGAAATTTCGATATTGCCAAAATTACCTTCCTTCTGGCTGAAGGGTTTATAAATATGAAGGCCGTAAGGATAAAGACCAAAAACGACATCCCCACAACCAGTAGAGTGTTGTCTCCGATAAACTTACCCGCATTTAAGATAAGTCTTGTGGCAAAGGGAAGCTCTATATTAAGGCTCAGAAAAACGCTGGAAAGCCTCGGTAGAATAAAAAACATCATCAAAAGTCCCTCCCCAATCATGGCTCCTACTATTACCATGGGGTACATAAGCGCCCCTTTTACCTTTTGGGAAAATTCGTAAGAGGCCAAAAGCTGTTTGGCCAAATAATCAAAGGACTTTTCCAGAGTTCCAGACTGTTCTCCGGCCGTAACTATGGTCAAAAAAACCGGGTCGAAATCGTTTTTATACTGCGCAAGTACTGAGGAGAGATTTCTTCCTTTCCTGGTCTGAAATGAAACGTCCGCAAGAATTTTTTGCATGTGGCGATTTTTGGATTCCCTTCTTATTATTTCCACGGCTTCGGGAAGCGGAAGCCCACTTCTAAGCATCATTGCCATAAACCTGCAAAAATTAGCCTTCTCGGATACTGAAATGCCTCCGCCGATAATAATCCCGCCCTCCAGGTTCTTGATGGTTAAGACCTTAAGATTATTTCCGGTAAGAATGGTGGCCGCGTCCTTTTTGTTCGTTGCCTGGATAGTGTCTTCGATAACCTGGCCTTTTTGGTTTAAGGCTTTATAGGAGTAGAGTGGCATTTTTTTAATCTTCCTTGACTACCCTTAAGACTTCGTCGATGGTGGTTAACCCCGCGGCAACTTTATTTATTCCGTCCTGGGCCATTGTAATCATCCCTTCGTCTATGGCAGTTTTTTGCATAAGGTCAGCCGAGGACTTGTCGGAGGTAAGCTGTCTTATTTTTTCGGTGACTTCAAGTACTTCGTAAAGTCCTACCCGGCCTGCGTAGCCTCCCATGTGGCATTCGGAACAGCCCGCTCCTTTATAAAACTTCTGGGTTTTGACATCTGCTCCCAAGACCTTGGAGACCATATTTAAAACTTCCTTTTCGGGGGTATATTCGGTAATGCAGCTTGAGCAAATTTTTCTGACAAGCCTCTGGGCAACTATCACGTTGACCGTGGAAGCCACCAAATAACCTTCGACTCCCATATCCAAAAGTCTGGGGATTGCTCCGGGCGCGTCGTTGGTATGAAGGGTAGATAAAACCAAGTGTCCGGTAAGGGCTGAGTGTACCGCAATCTGGGCAGTTTCTTTATCCCTAATTTCTCCTACCATGATGATGTTGGGGTCGTGCCTTAAAAGGGCCCTTAGCCCGGCCGCAAAATCCATTCCGGCCTTGGGATTTACCTGGATTTGGGTAAGCCTTTTAAGGCCGTATTCTATGGGGTCCTCAATCGTGCAAATTTTCACTTTAATGGTATTAAGAATATTCAATACCGAATAAAGAGTTGTGGTTTTGCCCGAACCGGTAGGGCCTGTTACCAAAATCATCCCGTGGGGCTTTTTGATATTTTTGGCAATAATTTCGAAATTACTTCCGGTTAAGCCCAACTCTTCCAGAGACTGGGGTCTTGTGGATTCCGGAAGAAGCCTCATGACGACGTTTTCCCCGTAAAACCCTGGGATTATGGAAATTCTTAGGGCAATTACCTCTTCGTCTATATTGAATTTGTGTCTTCCGTCCTGGGGGATTCTGTGTTCGTCAATTTTGAGGTTCGAAAGAATTTTTATTCTTGCAACCAATGCATCTTCAATTCCCCTGGGAAGTTTAAGAATGTCCCTAAGTACCCCGTCGATTCTTAGCCTTACCACTACCTCATCCTCCTGGGTTTCTATGTGGATATCCGAAGCCCTCTCCGCCACGGCATACATAAAAATCGTGTCCAGTACTTTAATTATGGGAAGCTCCTCCGCAGCCTTTATCGGATTTACCCCAGGAGCTGCTTTTTTGACGTTTTCCGCAATTATCTTGTCAAAGTCCAGCCTGATATTTCTTTTGTATTGTCCCAGGCTCCTTCGAATATCCGCACTTGAGGTATAGTGGGGAATGATTTTAAGACGAGAGTGTCTTTTGGCAAACTCAAGAGCCTCAAAGTCGTCGGGGTTCTCCATTGCAAGAAGAAGCTTTGTTCCTTCTTTTGCGAAAGGAACCATCCTATATGTCCTTGCCATCTTTTCCGGGATCAGGGCGAGTACATCCTCCGGAATTATTTGTCTTCCTATATTGACGTAAGGGACCTTGGTGTGTTCCGAAACCAACTTGGCCAAAGCCTCCTCGGAAATAAGGCCCCTAAAAATTAAAATGTCGTCCGTGGTTTTGCCTACGTCTGAGGCGGAGGCGGCAGCCTCGTCGAAGTCTTTTTCGGCTATGAAATTGGAACCAACCAGAATCTCTTTAAGTTTTTCGTTGGGCAGTTTCATGGATAAATGCGCTTTGGGCTTGTACCTTCGATTATGACCAATCCCGTAAGTTTTGGCAATAATGAGGCCAGGCTAAGCTTTGCAAATGAAGCAACTCCACCTTAAGGTAGCTAATTCGAAAATTCCGCCTCCTAGCTTACTTCTTAATCTTTTCGTACCAATCGTCAAGTATCTTTGATACCAGGTCTTTTGCTCCGAGTCCAACCGAAAGACCCAAAATAAGAACAACCGTGTAGGTTAACCCTTGGAAAAAGGTTTGGATTAAACCCCTTGCAATTTGCAGCTGGTCAACGGCCGCAAAAAATGCGACCAACATGATAACCCAGCGGGAAAGCCTGCCTACTGGGCGGGCCAAATCGTGGTCAACCGAAACCAAGGCTCCCCTTACAAGTCCGCCAGCAAGTCCTGCGACAATGTAGCCGGCTGCAAAGATAAGCGCTGCCGCCAAGACGTTGGGAAGATATCCCAATACGCTTGCCAAAACCATGGAAACTGCAGAAAGACCCAATACGTCAACAACCGCCAGGAAGAAAACCAAAATAATGAGCCACTCGGCAATCGTTCCGATAAGCTCTATAAAAGTAAACCTTATGTCGGCTTTGGAAAGATATTTATCTATTCCGATTTTTTCCGAAATGGCTTCAAACTTTATCAGTTTTAATCCCTGGACAATAAGCCTTTTGACCCAATAGGCAAGTATTAAGCCTATCGCAAAAACAACTATTGCTCCCACAATCGACGGAAGCACTCTTAAAAATGAGGACCAAACTTCTGCCCAGGATGTTAATAGTGCCGCTTGCCAAGAAGATAATGTATACAAATTCCTCACCCCCTTTCGCTTACAAGGCTATTGCTAGCCTATATCATTGTTGGCGTCTTTTCACGAAAAAGTCAAGTTTTCCCATCAAAAAACCCGCTTTTAAGCGGGTCCTTTGTGCTCCGGAGGCTAGTAAGCCAGGTTCTGTTTTTAGACGATAATCTATCTAACGCCCTCAAACTTCGGGACTCGGCAAAGGCTGCCTTTTAGCGTCCCATTCGGAGGTTGCAGCGGGGAGGATTGCCCCTTTTCACTCGTATCCGCTACATTTTAAGTAGCGAGACCGACATAGTTTCTGTGGCTCTATACTAGCCACGCTCCTAAAAATTAGGTGGCCCTTAATTTCTTAAGGGTAATCGTCCTTCCTCCAGAGCACAGCTATTATACCAAATCGGGGCTAATTTCTCAATCATCTCCTCCACCTAATGGACGATGTCAGAACCTATTATCCTACCTATTCCTTCTTAGAGGCAAGATATTGGTCTATGAGGGTTTGGGAGGTGATAAAAAGGGGAACTGCGATTAAAATCCCCACAAATCCTGCAAGTCTTGCTCCTATCGCCAAAGAAAGAAGGGTAACAATGGGGGAAACCCCGACGGATTTCTCCATTACTTTGGGAACTATCACATAGTTTTCAACCTGCTGAATTAGAAAATACAGTGCCGCTGTGGCCGCTGCCATAAGTGGGCTTATTCCCAGACCAATTATTACGGCAGGTACTCCCGAAAGAATGGGCCCCATGTAGGGGACAATCTCCAAAAGCCCCGCCAGAATTGCCAAGGGGAGTGCAAAAGGAATTCCTAGAATCAGAAGTCCCAAGTATGTCGCAGCTCCTACCAAAACCATTAGTGTTATTTGTCCCCTAGCCCAACCTCCGAGCTTTTTCTCGAGTAGATTAAGAAGTCTCCCTGCTTCCCGAATTTTATCTTCTCCAAAAACACTTCCCAGCTGCTCGTCGAGTCTCTCCCTAACCAAAAGAAGGTAAAAGGCCAAGATTAGTACGGTAAGCACCCCAAGAAGGTTTGAGAAAAACGACAATGAGATTTTAACTACCTGGGTTGGAAGTCCCGAAAGAACCGAAAGAAGTTCCCTTAATATCTGCTCGCCAAATGGAAACGCCCCTAAACTTGCGAAGTATTTCGGCACCCCCGAGGCAAAGGCCGCAGTCTGCTCAACTAAGCGAGGGACAATTGCCCCAACCGCTCCTCCTATTACCCCAATGGCCAAAAGATAAACTACAAAAACAGAAACCGCCCGGGGGATTTTAAACTTCGAAAGCTTGGAAACGGTCGGGTTTAGAATTGCCATGATAAGAAGGGCCACAAAAACCTCCAGGATGATGTCCTTTATAAGGTAGACGAGCCACAAAAAGATTAAGAAAAGTACTGTAAAAATTATGGTCCTGTGGGAAATCTCAATTTTTTTAAACATCGCCGTTAGAATACCATTTATTCACCAAACTTTCCACGCTTTTTTCAAAATTAAGATCCGTTATATCGAACCAATTGATTCTTTTTTCCTTTTTAAACCAAGTCATTTGCCGCTTTGCGTACTTGTGTTCTTCTTTCTTCCAGGTTTCTACAATCTCTTTTATTAAATCCTTGCCGGGCTTTTTAAAATACTCCTCCCATTGTTTATAGCCCAAAGCATCCATTGCCTGGCTTCCCCATTTTACTCCCCCGGCAAGAAGCGCCTTTATTTCTTTTTCCATTCCGCTTTTAATCCTTTGTTCAACCCTTTGGTCAATTCTTTCATTCAAGATTTTTCTGGGTACCGAAAGTCCTATGAAAAGTACATCCGCGTCAAGCTTAGAGCTTCCCGTTTTGGAATTTTGAAGTGCGACCTCAATTGCTCTTATAAGCCTTCTCGGGTTTTTTCTGTCGGATGAATTTAAAGATGCGGCCTTTACGGCATCGCTTGTTGCCAATATTTCAAAAAGCTCCTCGGTGGTTTTTCCCTCAAGGGATTTTCTTAAGTTTAGATTTGGTTTCACCCCGGCTGTGGGAATTCCGTCAACTGCCCCTTTAATGTAAAGCCCTGTTCCTCCTACAAGAATTGGGAGCTTACGCCATGCCCAAATGTTGTCAATAACTACTCGAGCAATTTTTATGTACTGCCCTACACTAAAACCCTTTTTTGGATCGGTAATATCGTATCCCCATATCTTTGTACCGTTTACTGCGTAATAACCTGGAGATTTTTCGTTTTGAACTTTTAACTCTGCCCCCTCGGTCAAGTCTTTTCCGGTTCCAATGTCCATTCCTTTATAACCCTGCCGTGAGTCTGCAGATATAATTTCGCCCTTAAATCTCTTCGCAAGCCTTACGGCCAGGAAAGTCTTACCCGTGGCGGTCGGTCCACAGATGACAAGAAGCTTTTTCATCTCACCTTGTATTATAATCCAGATAGGTATGGATAGGGTTTATCCTAAACATCTTTACGAACCAATAAGAGAGGAAATTGCCGTTTCCTATCTTAAACACGAATTAAGAAAGCTTTTCAGAACTGTACCCGAAAAAAACTGGGGCTTTATGGATAGAGATATTTCAGACTGGACCCATTCCCCCGAGCTCGCTACTCCTCGAGACTTCTGGAACGGGTTTCATGGAATTGCAATGGGTTTCAAACTCAAAATAGGGCTCATATATCACATAACCGCAGAAAACATCATCTGGAAAAAAGAGAGAGTACCGCTTTCGAGTTTGTGGTTCGGAGTAGAGCTTCAGCAGACAAAGGTTGTCGGTGCGGGAAGACAACCGGCTAAAAAATTGATCGATTTTTATTTCAATCCCCTGAACAAGAAAGAGAGAGAAAGGCAGCTCGAATATACTCTCAAACTATCAAGCGGAACTTACTCTAGAGACGACCATCCAGTAATAATTATTCAGAGGCTCGAAGAAAATACGCCGATTCTTTCTGTTCAGGACGGAAATAGAAGATTGGCCAAGGCGGTACTTATGGGTGAAGAAAAAATTTTAGCCTATGTCGGAAGATATACAACCGAAGATAAATTTCCGAAAAATTTCTGGTTGCCCACAAGCCTATTGCTTGAGACTCTTCTATTTGCCCGGCGGGCATACGAATCCAAAAATGAAAAACTTTTCAGTGAATACATAAGCGTACTTAAAGACATGATAGAAAAATCCGAAAGCGCAAAATACGAGTTCACGAATCGAGCCCTGACGACCCAACAACCATTCAGAAACGACGTTTTAAAAGCACTGGGCCTCCCGCTGGATTAGCTAGAAGCGCTGGTATACTTGGTCAGTGCAAAATTCCAAAAACGCAAAGATAAAAATATTACAATTGCGCTAAGAGCAAAGGATGCCAAAACGCCCGGAGGCGTCACAAGTCCCATCAGGGCTTTTGCTGGAAGTGTAACCATAACTCCGACCGGAAGAAGGTATGTGAGTACCCCCCTGAGAGGTTGCTTGTAAATATCTACGGGGAACCTTCCCAAGCTTGTAAGGTCCCTGTAAATCATTACGGTGTGGTCTATCTCCAGGGTGATTATTCCCAGGGAAAGAACAAAGATATGAAAAGCGGTTGCGATAAGAAGGCCGTTGATAACCAAGAGTAGAAATAGTCCCACCTCAAATGTCGTTGGATTAAGAAGTCTTCCTACATAAAAAAGCGCAAATGCCAAAGGAGGAAGTGTAACAAAATCTATTAAATCTGCTCCCCCAAGAAGTACCCTGAAAAGTCCGCTTATCGGCTTAACCAATACCAAATCCAGATCTCCGGAAACGACTAGGGGTCGAAAACGATACACTTCTCTAAAGAAAAATTGGGCCGTAGCGTCTATGAAATTAAAGGTTAGGAAGAAGAAAATGACCTGGTTTATTCCGTATCCTGCTAAAGTGTTTGTGCCTTTCAAAAGAAAGAATAAAAATCCCAAAAAGAATAGGAACCTTAAGACTTTGCCCACCAGAAAGATGGCAAAACTAAGCCTTTGAGCCAAAACCGCAAGAAACGAGTTTCTACTCATTAACCACCAGAATTTTAAATATTTTGCAATCATTTTCTACCTGCCTTCTGCACGATAGGCTTTTAGTCCCAAAGACCAAAGCTTTCTTAACATAACTGTTAATAACCCGACCCAGGCGGCCGAGACCGTCAGGGCTTTAAAGGCCCCTAAAACCCCGAGTTTGCCAAGGTATATTTGTAGGGGCATGAAAAGAAGGTAGGGAAAGGGCGTAAGGTAGAGTCCCTTCTGAAGCGCCTGCGGTAAAATATCGAGTGGGAAAAGCCCTCCTCCAGCAAACTCGGTAAAAATAAAAAGAATAAACAACGCCCCCCATCCCTGCTCGGGGTACCAAAAGGGGAAGAGACTAAAGATAAGAAGTATTAGAAAGTATAAAACCACCGCCAAAGCCAAAGAAATAAGAAAAAGACCCAAAATATAAGGATCGTTTTGTAAAAAAAGGGGAGGTCGAAGAAGTACTACCAATATCGAAGTCTCGAATATGGCAAATAAAAGGTTTAATAATTTAGTGGAAAGGTCGCGTGTAAACCAGTATCTAAAATAATTAATGGGTTTTAAAAGATAATTCGTAAGCTCTCCCCTGGCAATTTCTCCGGCTACGTCAATAGTTCTTGTCGAAAGTACAATCGATTTAATTAAAAGAAGCGAAAAAACATAGGTTAATATCTTGGATCTGTCGTAGCCGAAAACAAGTCTATTCGGATCCGTAAAAACCGCATCCCACAAAAAAAAGACCAAAAAAATCTGCATTACATTTCGGATTCTCCACATAATGAAGTTGGCCCTATATGCGAATTCCTGTGCAAACGAGATTCGAAAGATACTTAGGTACTTCCTCATTTACTTTTGGTCCGTATCGGAGACTCTCCTTTAAAGACCTTTCCAATTATCTCCTCGATAGACTCTTCTTCAATGGTCAAGTCCCCCACAGGAAAATTCTGCAAGATCTCAGACGCCGCAACCGCCGCCGTTGATCTGGGAACCGATAAAACCACCTGGGGAAATTGGACCTTTCTGACTTTTCCTATATGTTCCATCTGTTTCATATCGATCTCTTTACTAAGATAAACCGTAATAATTTTTTTCTTGGCAAAACGGTTAACCAGCTCATCCAGTGCCCCGTCAAAAATTATCCTTCCCTCGTTTATGACAATCACCCTTCTTGAAAGGTTAATAAGGTCCTCCATGTTGTGGGAGGTAAGAAGAATGGTGGCTTCGAATTTGCGGTTATAGTCGTAAATAAAATCCCTTATTTTCTCCTGGCCGAGAATATCAAGTCCTATGGTTGGCTCGTCTAAGAATAATACCTGGGGTCTATGAAGAAGGGAGGCTATAAGCTCCATCCTCATTCTCTGGCCCAAGGAAAGACGACGGACCTGGGTTTTGAGAAGTTTACCAACATCCAAAAGTGTAACAAGCTCATCAAGCGTCTGCCTATACTGCCTTTTGGGAATCTCGTAGATAGCACGGTTAAGCTCAAAAGTTTCAACTGCAGGTAAGTCCCACCAAAGCTGATTCTTCTGTCCCATTACAAGGGAAATCTGTTTTAGATACTGGGGTTTTCTCTCCCAAGGATCAAATCCCAACACTTGAGAAAGGCCGCTTGTAGGATATAAAAGTCCTGAAAGGATTTTAAGGGTTGTTGTTTTTCCCGCTCCGTTTGGTCCGATAAAACCCACAAGCTCCCCTGGCATTACCGAAAACGAAACCCCTCTAAGGGCATGAATCTGCTTTTTTTTAGGAGAAAATATAGAGCTTACGGAGCCTACAAGTCCCGGTTCTTTTTGGGTGACTTCGAAATCCTTGACCAAACGATCAACCAGTACAGCACGCTGCATATCCCAAAGTATAACACCAGGTTAATTTATCTGGCCACTTGCCTTTTAAGCTTCTTGCCGGGGGTAAAACGCGGGGAGCGGTGGGGCTTAATGGTAACCAATTTGTCCGTCTTGGGGATTTTGACGGTTTTTCCTTTCATTGAAATTACTCTGAAGGTTCCGAATCCCGAAAGAACAACCTTCTCTCCTTTGGATAATACCCTTCCTACCTCTTCCAAAAATACTTCTACTGACTCCGTCGCCGCTCTTTTGGTTAGATGGGCTTTTCTGGAAACTAACTCAATAAGTTCCCTTTTCGTCATTACTCGATGATATTAGGACAAGGGCCAAATTTTGTCAAGTCTCTGGGATTTTTTAAGAAGTTTACTTGGCTTTTGTGGTATCTGTTGCCCTTACTTCCCTTATGGCTGTTACTTTTATCTGTCCGGCATACTCCGCTTCTTTTTCAAGTCTCTGGGCAATCTCGTGGGCCAAAACCGTGAGTTTATCGTCGTCTACCTCTTCGGGCTTAACAATAACTCTTACGTCGCGTCCCGCCTGAAATGCCATTACGGTTTCAACGCCCGGAAACTGACCTACTATCTCCTCAATTTTGCCCATTCTTTTAACGTATTCCTCGTGGGGCTCATAGCGCGCTCCCGGGCGGGAACCCGAAATTGCATCGGCAGTCCAGACAATTACGGACTCGACCGACGAGAAAGGTTTATCCTCGTGGTGCTCGGCAACCGTTGCAACAACTTCTTTGGGAAGGCCGAGTCTTTTAAGGGTAGAAACTCCCACCTCAACGTGAGTTCCTTCTTCGTCGGTTACAACTTTTCCTATGTCGTGAAGAAGACATCCCAGACGAACTATGTCCACATTTGCCCCGAGTTCATTTGCAATGGCAACCCCGATTTTAGTTTCCTCAATTGTGTGGATTCCCAGGTTTTGACCGTAAGAGGTTCTGAATTTGTAGCGGCCGATAAGTTTTAAAAGCTCAACTGGCAAATTAAATACTCCGCATTCGTGGGCTATCCTTTTTCCTTCTTCCAAAAGTACATCTTCGATTTCGGTTTTTTCCTGGGCAACAACCTCTTCTATTCTTGAAGGTTGAATCCTTGCATCTTTGATAAGCTTCTCCAAAGCCCTTTTTGCAATTTCGCGTCTCACCGCGTCAAATGAGGAAAGTCTTATCTCATTGGACTCGTCAATTTCAATCTCAACCTGGGTCTCCCTCTCAAAGGTTCTTATGTTTCTCCCGCCCGCTCCGATTATTCGCCCCTTTACCTCTTCGTTGGGTACGGTTACAGAAGAAACCGTGAATTCCGCAACATAGGAGGTTGCACCGTGCTTCATTGCATCGGCCAAAATTGCCTGGGCTTTTTCATTGGCCTCTTCACGGATTCTTTCCTCCGAGGAGCGAATTTTTTTGGCGATTTCGCTGGTCAAATCTCTTTGAACTTCTTCAAGAAGAACCTTTTTGGCCTCATCCACAGTCATTTTGGCAGCCTGGGAAAGCCTTTCCTTAAGCTCCTCCTCACGCGCCTTTAATGCTTCCTCACGCTTTTCTAAAGATCCTCTTTGTTTTCTTAAATCTTCAACCAAAACTTTAATATCGTCTGTAGTCATATAAATATACTTTTGGAGAAAAAGAAGGGAACGCCTTTAAATAATTAAGGCGGCTGCAGAAGAAACCAAGCTTTGAGTTCTTCTAAGCATACTTTCTTTTACTCCAGATGCAATTTTAACATTTTATCAACACTCTTTTCAATTACGTCCCACCCAAATCCTTTTCTTGCCAGAAATTGACTCATTTTTAGTTTTCTTTCCAAAACAGGAAGACTTTTCCAGCGGTACACTTTTTTTTGAAGAAGGTCTTTTGCTACTTTCTCTTCATTAACTTTTAAATCCCCCAATATCTCCTGGGCTATTTCTTTCTTAATTCCTTTCAGCCTTAACTCCATCTCAAGTACTCTTTTGCCTCTTGGTTTAAAGGTGTTCCTCTGATCTACCCACCACTTTGCAAATTTCTTATCATCTATAAGCTCCAGCTTACTTAATCGATTCAAAAGTTCTTTATAGAGACTTTCGTGGACTTTCCTTTTTTTGAACCAGTCTTTTATTTCTTTTTCGCTTCTGGGTCTTAGCGTTGCAAATCTAAGAAGCTTGTCTAGCGTTTTTTGAAATTCCGCTTTTTTGACTATCTTTTCAATTTCTTCTTCTTTTAACTCTTGCTCAACCTTAAGCCCCAGTTTTACAAAATTCTCAATGTCTATCCCGAATCCGAATTTATCGTCAAGATAAACATTTACTCTTTTTTGGTTTCTTTGGGGCTTTATTGAAGTTACAGTCGGCACAAGGAAATTTTACTCTTTTTCCTCAGCCTCTCCCAATTCTTTGGGAATCCTTTTTCCGGAAGCAACCATCTCCCGTATCTTTTTATCCAATTCCTCCGCAAATTTTGTGTGTTCCTCGATATAGCCTTTTGCTCCTTCTCTTCCCTGGGCGATGGGTTTTCCTTCGTAATTAAAGAAGGAGCCGCTTTTGGTCATAAGTCCAAGCTCAACGGCAACATCCAAAAGGCCTCCGCCTCTGGAAATTCCTTCTTTTTCCATAATGTCAAACTCGGCAACTCTAAGGGGAGGGGCAACTTTGTTTTTGACAACTCTGGCCCTATGGCGGGAGCCTATTACCTGTTCCCCGTCTTTAAGTACTTCGATTCTTCTAAGATCAATCCTTACGGAAGAATAAAACTTAAGGGCAAGCCCACCCGGGGTTGTTTCGGGATTTCCAAACATTACCCCGATTTTTTGTCTCATCTGGTTGGTAAAAATAAGAATTGTCTTTGATTTTGAAATTGCTCCCGTTAACTTTCTTAGGGCCTGACTCATAAGTCTTGCCTGCATACCCATGACAGCATCTCCCATCTCCCCCTCAAGCTCCGCCCTTGGGACAAGGGCTGCGACGGAATCAACTACTATCACATCAACGGCTCCGGAGCGGATTAGAGTTTCTGTAATTTCCAAAGCCTGCTCCCCGGTGTCAGGTTGGCTCATTAGAAGGTCGTCCAGGTTTACCCCTATGGTTTCTGCCCTTTCTGGGTCTAAGGCATGCTCTGCATCAACAAAGGCAGCTTGTCCCCCTTTTTTCTGCGCCTCGGCAACAACTGCCAAAGCAAGAGTGGTTTTTCCAGAAGCCTCTGGTCCATAAATCTCAACAATTCTTCCTCTTGGAAGTCCTCCCACTCCCAAAGCCAAATCCAAGGCGATGGAACCTGTGGGAATAACTTCTGTCTTAAAACGGCTGTCTACCTGCTCGCCGAGTCTCATAATGGAGCCTCTACCGTACTGTTTTTCAATCTGCTCCATGGCAAGGCGAATAGCTTGAAGTTTTTGGGAAGAACCTTCACTTTTTTGAACAGGGCCTTTTGTCTCAACCTTTTTCCTCTTTGCCATTGCGTTACCTTTTAACACAGGGTTTCACAAAATACAATATCTAATCGTCTATTTCAAAAGATATGCGAATTTCTCAACTAATTTACTCTTCGGAAAAAGATCATTTGGATAAATCCTTACAAGTGTTAGGTTAAATTTCTTTGCTAACCTAAACTTTTTTCTTTTAAGCCGATCGTATTTTATATGCTCCCCAGAGAGCCCAAAAAATTCTACCCAATAATTACGTATTTTAAAATCGACCTTTAAGCCTTGATCTCCTGGGTATAGTATATTTCTCTCATGCTTTATATCTTTCGAAAAAAGCCAATCGTCGATAATTCTCTCGGCTAAAGAATCACATTTGTGTCCGTCTTTAGAAACAAATTTATCAGCGAACATCACAGGATTCGGATGAAAACCTGCTGCTTTGATTGCATTATTCCAACTACCAAATCTCAGTCGTGCTGCTTTATTGTGATGAAATTCTCTTTTAAAGGGGATGCGGCCATGTTTCTTTTCGAAAGATCTAATTTCCGATAGGATGAATTTTTTATTGCATTTTATCTTTTGAATAGGAATACAACCCGGAGAACAATATTTTCTATCACCTATAAACTGGTTTTTGCAGCCATGATTTGCACAAATTCTGATTTTCTTTTGTCTTTTTGAGTTTCCTACTATTACCGCACACAAGTGGGAGCAATAACTAAATTTGACTTTCTTTATTTCGGCCGGAGTTCTTTTAAATAGTTTATTGCATCCTGGCCTAGAACAAGTAAGTGTGGTCTGCTTATTGTGAGATTTGGCTATACAAGAGTTCGAACAGAAACTCCTCCAGCCGAACTTTAATGCCTCATTTATACGTCCCCTTCTACGATAAATTTTTCTATTACACCATGCACATTGAAGACTGAAAAGCTTCATTGACACATTTAATACCGAAGAAAACCCGAAGTCAAGCGTCAAAGGCCTATATCCTATAATTGTCGGGGAAAGCAGAATTGCACTGCTACCACACCCACCCCATGGGCGCATTCTACTGTTAAACTATTCCCCGGTAAAATTTCCTGGTATATTTTATCAGTAGGGCTGTCCAAATGGAAATCATTCTTCTTGCTCTTCTTACTTTTCTCGCAGGGATCTTGGGAACAATTACCGGCTTTGGAATTTCAACCATTATGGTTCCTGTTGTACTTCTTTTTCTTCCTCTTCCAGAAACCCTTCTTTTTGTTGGCGTGATTCACTGGTTTGGGGATATTTGGAAAATGTACTTTTTCAAGCACGGATTTGACGCAAGGCTTCTTTTTTTCTTTGCCGTTCCCGGCATAATTATGGCTTACTTCGGGGCACGAATGGCCCTTACCCTTCCCGAAGTTCTTCTTTCAAGATTCGTAGGCTTAATTCTTCTGGCCTATGTTGCCTATTTATTTTTCAAGCCCGACTTCAAACTTAAAGATAGTTTGTTAACCGCTTCGTTGGGCGGGGCAGGGTCAGGATTTCTTGGAGGAATAAGCGGGGTCGGAGGAGGAGCTTTAAGGGCCGTTGTCTTAACCGCTTTTAATTTACCCAAATCAGCCTACATTTTCATTTCAGGACTTACCGGTTTTGTCATCGACGCCTCCAGAATAACAACTTATTTTCTGGGCGGAACCCGGATTAACCCTGACTTAACGTCTGGGCTTATCATTTTTATTCCCGTATCTTTTTTGGGCGCCTGGATTGCCAAAAGACTGGTAAATAAAATCCCGCAATCCAAATTCAGAATAGTAATTTCTATATTTCTATTCTTAATAGGCCTGAAATTTCTTTTCTTCCCGAACGGAGGTTAAGCCACTCTTTCTTTAAGCGCTGAGTAGAACCTATGGAGATAATCTTCCGCCCTTTTCCAATGGTGTTCCCCGAATCCTCTTTCTGCAAGGTTTCTTTCAATGTTCGCCAAAACCCTCAAGTGTGCTGCCTTTGCCGCCTGTAAAAGCGATATCCTATAAACCTCCGCATATAGCTTCCTTGCCGTTTCTTCCGCATCTGCTGCCTCCCCAACTCCTTCTTTGTTGGCAACGTCCCTCCAAAACTTTACCTGAAGGGACGCAACAATGGCGGGCTCGAATGCAAGTTTGAGCTCTTCTTTGATAAGTTGATAAAACTTTTTGAGTCTTGAAATTGCTCTTTCCCAATTTCTTCCATTACCCTCCTCGTGTAGGGCTTCAATCATATATTTTGCCGCGGCTTTGGCAAGGCTCTTGGTAAGACCGAACTGTTCCCTTATGTGATTCATTGCATAATCTCTAAATCTGGTCCCCTCTGGAATTTTTCTTAGCCTCCACCAGGAAAGCTCAAGATTAGCAACCACCTCCGGGTCAAATGCCAAGTGTTCTACGGAGTCGTTTCCTCCGAATCTTCTCCTCCTTCTCGAAAAGTCCAAAATAGCCTCCTTAAGCTTTTCCGGAGTAAAGTCGGGAAGGTGGTCCTGGTCCCAATAATATTCGGCGTAGGTCATTTGCCAGGGAAGAAGCCCACTCGTACGCTGTTCTCCTGAGGTTCTAATAAATAAATCTACATAAGGATAAGGCTGGCCGCTGGTATCCAGGTATGATTCGAATAATTTTTCGTCTATTTTATCGGCAGAAATCCCCGACTCCACGATCCTTTTAGTTGCCCTTAATATCTCGTCCTTGCCCCCATAGTCCAAGGCCAAATTTAGGATATGGCTGGAATATTTTTTGGTTGAGTCTTCAACGTTCGTTATTGCCTCGACTACATCCTCAGGAAATCTGTCTTTTCGGCCCAAGTGAATAAGCCTTACCCTTTCTTTATGGGCCTCTTTTTCGAACTCTTTAAGCCCGCTTTTTAATAAACTTAAAATGGCGTCTATTTCCTGCCTTGGTCTTTCCCAGTTTTCCGTTGAAAAGGCCCAGATGGTAAAAGTATGAACTCCAAGCTCTCTTGCCGCCCTGGCTAGCTTTCTTACCGAATCGTACCCTGCTTTATGGCCCTCCCAGGGCTTAAGACCCCTGGCCCTTGCCCACCTTCTATTTCCGTCAAGAATTAAGGCTATATGGTCCGGAACTTTGGTGCCCTTGGGAAGAGTAATTATGGACTTCGGCATGGTTTAAAATTATATCACAGGCTAGCTCTGCCGGGAAACAACAAAGTCGGCAAGGCTCTCCAATATCTTTTGGTATTTTTTGATTTGGGTTATTTGTCCAATGTTTCTTTTGCCCTTTTTCACAAGATCTGTCGCAAGTTTTTGGGAATAATCAAGGCTCCCGCAGGAGATTATTATCCTTTTGATTTCTGAGGCTTGCTTAGAACCCACGTCTTTTGCTCCGTACCACCTTTTTAAGAATATCTTCTCGGAAGGCTTCGAAAGTTCCAAGGCTTTTGCGTAAAGAAACGTTTTTTTGCCTTCGCGGATATCCGAGAAATTACTTTTACCCGTTTTTTTGATTGATCCGAAAACTCCCAGGGCGTCGTCCGCAAGCTGAAATGCGATTCCGACAGGAACAGCATATTTTTCGATTGCCGCAAGTTTCTTCTTTTCTGCTCCAGCAAAAATTGCCCCTACCGTTAAAGGCATAACTAGCGTGTAATAGGCTGTTTTATAAGTGCGAACCTTTAAAATGTCGCTCCAGGTGACCTCCTTTTTAAAATCGTAGTCTATATCAAGTAGCTGTCCGTATCCGGTTTTTAACAAAAACTCGTTTAGTTTACTTACTGCTTTTAGTGTCCTTTCTTTGGAAAAGTCGGAAGAAAGTAAAAGTTCATAGGCCAAAAATGCGCCAACGTCGCCTACAATTATTGCTTTCGAATTCCCGTAGTGCTCTCCTCGGGCCTTTGCATAGATTGCATGAACCGTGGGCCTTCCGCGCCTTTTGGCATCTTTATCAATAATATCGTCATGAATAAGTAAAAAATTATGAAAAAGTTCTATCCCGCATGAAATCGGCAGGACTGCACCAGCCTTTTTACCCCCCAATGATTCATATCCCAAAACGGTTAAGGCCCCCCTTGCCTTTTTGCCCCCTTTTGTATAATTCTGAAAAACCTGAAGGATACTTGCCAAGTCGGGGTCGATCTTTTTGGCCAGGGCTTTTTTATTCTCGAAAAAAAGGTCAAGAAATTTTTCCGCTTTTAGGGAATAGTTCTTAAGATAATCTTCGGCGACCATGGGGGCGTTACCTTTTCGGAGACTGTTTTTGGCGTCTTGCTTTTCCGCCTGTTCCTACCATTCTTCTTTGCCTTATCCTTGAGTCTCTTTTTAAAAGTCCCGCCTTTTTAAGGGCTTTTCTGTATTTTTCGGGGTCCTTATTTGCCAGGGCCTTGGCAACTGCGTGTACAACTGCTCCCAACTGGCCGTTTTTACCCCCACCCACGACCTTTACCGTTACATAGAATTTGTCGGAAGTTTGGGTCAATTCAAAAGGTTTGGACCACAAAACCCGCAGGGCTTCTCCCGGGAAATACTCGCCAAAGGCCTTTCCGTTCACAAGGTTTTCTCCTTTTCCGTTAAAAAGCCTAACTCTGGCTACGGCGGTTCTTCTTTTTCCTGAAGCGTAGTCGTAACTTGTTTTTTTAATTTTTGGCATTTTCTGGCTCTTTGAATTTATCCTGATAGGAATGTTCGTCTGCCTTAAAAACTTTTAACCTTTGCATCCTGACTTTTTTAAGTCTATTGTCAGGAAGCATCCCCCAAACCGCCAATTCTATCACCCTGGACGGATTTTGGGAAAATAGCTTTTCGAAAGAAACTTCTTTAAAGCCCCCGGGGTAACCGGAGTGGCTAAAGTATTTTTTCTGGGAAGCTTTCTTTCCGGTAAGGACTATATTCCCCGCGTTTATAATAACTACAAAGTCCCCGCTATCCAGGTGGGCGGAATAGTCTGCTTTGTGTTTACCGATAAGCAGCGTTGCCACCCTGGTCGCAAGCCTTCCCAATACCTCGCCCTTGGCGTCAATAAGATGCCAGGCTCTTTTAATCTCCTTCACTTTTGGCTGATAGGTTTTGTCGTTCATATTTATTTTCTTATTACCTTCTTGGCCGTCGCCTTTTTACTTTTTGGCGCTTTTCCCTTCTTTGGTTCTTTTTTATCCCCTTTGGCCTTCTTTACTTCCGCAACCTTCTCCTTTTTGATAATTTCTGCCGCCCACTGGAGTCTTACCATCTTGGCCGCATCCCCTTTTCTGGGAGGAAGGGGTACCGCTCGCGTGACTCCTCCGGAAAAAGACTTTAACGAAGGGACGATAACGTCGGTTAGCTCAAAGACCACCTTCCTATCTCCTGCAAAAAATGCCGAGAGAATCCTTCTTCCGGCAATAGTGTCTTTTTTCGCAGTTGCCACTAGCTTATCCACTTGCCCCTGTATGGCTTTTGCGCGTGCTTTGGTCGTCTCTATTTTGCCATTTAAGATAAAGGCCGAAATAAGCGACCTGAATAAGGCCTTTCTTGCTCCTCCCCCCCGGGAGAAGTGTCTACCAAATACTCTTGCTTTCATTTATGCCTCCTCCCTAGGAAACTTTACCCCTTTTTCGGCCAAAGCTACCGCAATAATCTTTATGGACTTTTCTCCCAAGTTTCTAACCTTAACAAGCTCTTCCTTCTTTGCGTTAACCAGCTGTTCCACGGTTTCGTAGCCTGCCCTAATAAGGGCGTTTGCAACTCTTGTGGGAAGCCCTATCTCTTCTACCGATAGAGCTCCAACCTGGCTCAAGGTCTCGACTTTGGGAGCCTCGATCTTTACTATCTTTTTGGGATTTACCACCTGTTCAAAATAGGAAACTACAACTTTGGCGGCTGAGGTTAATGCGTCTTTGGGCGAGAGTGTCCCGTCCGTCCAAATTTCCAAAATAAGCTTGTCGTAGTTGGTAAGTCGTCCCACGCGGGTCTCTTCTATCTTGTAATTGACCCTTACAACCGGGGAGAAAGAAGCATCAACGGGAATAAGACCTATCTCTCCCGTTGCACGCTCTTCCGCAAAAGAATAGCCCGTTCCCGCTTCAATCTCGATATCGGCATCAAGTTTCCCGCCTTTTTCCAAGTTTGCCAAAACCAACTCCTCGTTTGCGATTTTTACATTTGCGGGAAGTTTAATGTCTTTTGCTTTGACCTCGCCTGCGCTCTTTACCGAAATTGTCCCCTTTACTGGTTTTTCCCCATCGTACGCGAATCTTACTTTCTTAAGGTTTAGGATAAACTCGACTATGTCCTCCCTCATCCCTTTTAAGGACGAAAACTGGTGCCTTACTCCCGAAATTTTTACGGAAGCAACGGCAGCGCCAGGAAGAGAGGTTAAAAGAACCCGCCTTAAGGCTGTGCCCATGGTTGATCCATACCCCTGCTCGAGCGGGGATATGACAAATTTGCCGTAATTCTCTTTCTTTTCTTCTTGTTCAACTCCAAACATTGGTTCGTTCATCAATTAGTCACCTCCTTTAACGTGAATAGAATTCTACTATGTCCTGAACTGAAATAGGCTCAAGTACGTCTTCTGCTTTTGGTTGTGAAACTACCTTGCCCACTGCCGCTTTTTTCTCGAGCCAGCTTGGAATCTTAAAATCTTTTTCTGCCAGCTTTGCTTTAACCGAGGGGACAGCAAGGCCCTTGGCGGAAAGGGAAATGATTTCTCCCTTTTTTACTCTATATGACGGGATATTTACTCTTTTGCCGTTTACCAAAACGTGCCTATGGGAAACCAGCTGTCTTGACGCGGGTCTTGAGGGAGCAAATCCCAATCGGAAAACCGTATTGTCAAGTCTTAATTCCAAAAGCTGAATCAGCCTCTCTCCCGTATTTCCCCTTGTCTTGAGAGCCTCGTCAACGTAGTTTCTAAACTGTCGCTCCAGTACCCCATAGAGCCTTTTTACTTTCTGCTTTTCCCTAAGCTGTCTGCCGTATTGGGAAGGCCCTCTTAAACCCCTTGGTCCGTGAACTCCCGGAGGAACTGTTAGCCTGGTAAGTTTAGTACCCTTACCGAATAGGTCGAATCCTTCTCTTCTTGATAGTCTGTCTTTTGGTCCTGTATAGCGTGCCATTATACTCTCCTTTTCTTTTTGGGTCTTGGCCCGTTATGGGGCATGGGAGTCACGTCAGCAATTAATGAAATCTTAACTCCAGAGGCCCTAATTGCCCTTAAGGCAGCATCCCTTCCCGGACCGGGTCCTTTTACGTATATTTCAACCTCCTCAACTCCAGCTTGCTCCTTGGCTTTATTTATTACCTTCTCAACCGCGGTGGTTGCAGCAAAGGGGGTGGATTTTCTGGTCCCTTTAAACCCGGATGCTCCGGACGAACCCCAGACAAGGACCCTTCCTTCGGGGTCGGCCACAGTCACTAGGGTATTGTTAAACGAGGCAGAAACGTAAACTTTTGCCAAAGTAACCTTTTTTGCCATATTATTTCTTCTCCTCCTCGGGCTTTCCCGCGGTCAGCTTGCTTAAAACCTCTTTCTTAAATGCCCCCACCGTCTTTCTTTTCCCTCTTTTGGTTCTGGCATTCCTTCTTGTTCGCTGGCCCCTTGCCGGAAGATTTCTTTGGTGTCTTATGCCCCTATAACTTCCTATTGCCTGAAGCCTTGAGATATTTGCTTTAACCTGCCTTGCAAGCTCTCCTTCGACTCGGTATCCTTCCAACTTTGAGCTTATCCTTGCCATCTCCTCGGGCGTTAAGGCCGACAATTTTTTTGTCTTATCTATTTTTGCCTCGTCCAGGATTTTTTCGGCCAAAGCCCAGCCCAAGCCCCTGATTCTTGTAAGGGCGTATGAGACTCTCCAACTATCTGCCAGTTCTACTCCCGCTATTCTTGCCATATTAACCTTGGCGCTGTTTGTGCTTCGGATTTTTGCAAATTACAAAAAGCACTCCCTTGCGCTTTACAATCTTGCAATCTTTGCACCTTTTTTTTATGGATGAGCTTACTTTCATTTTTTTAATTAAGGCTTATCTTCTATTGATACTTCTGAACAATTCTTCCTCTTTCAGTATCATACGGCGTCATTTCAACCCTGACCTTATCTCCCGGGAAAATCCTTACGTAATTTCTTCTTAAAGACCCTTTTAAAGACGCCAAAATGGTCCTGCCGTCCACGGTTACCACCCTAAACATGGTATTCGGCAGGGCCTGTGTAACTTCTGCGTCAATAAATGTATTTTTGCTTACTTGCATGGAAATCTTAAAAAAGACTACCCCTCGGTCAAAACAAGGGGACCGCTGGCCAAAGCCGCTACGGTCTCCTCGAAAAGCGCTGATATTTTACCATCACGCATGGCTATTGTCCACCCGTCGGGTGCTACCTCGACCTTATGGGAGCCTTGGGCATACATAACCTCAACCGCCAGGGTTGCCCCTTCGGGAATTTCTTCGGTTTGCCCCCTTGCTCCAGTCGTAAAACAAGGAATTTGGGGAGATTCGTGCAAATGTCGTCCTATCCCGTGCCCCACCAAATCCCTTACAGGGGTAAGTCCCGCCCCTTTAATAGTCCTTTCGATGGCGAAGGATATGTCATAGATTCGCTTTCCCGCTCTTATCTGGTCTATTGCCTGCCTAAGAGCGTTTTTGCCGACTTGTAAAAATTTATTCATGGAAGAATCAGTCTCAAGCCCAAGGGTAAATGACGTATCGGTATGAAAGCCTTCATATTGCATTCCGACATCAACACTTACAACGTCTCCTTTTTTAAACACAATTTCCTTTTTAGGTATACCGTGAACCAGTCCCTCGTTGACATTTACACACGTTGCCCAGGAATAACCTGGAACAGCCATGAAAGAGGGAGTGCCTCCTTTTTCCCTTATCAGCCCTCTTGCCAGCTGTTCAATCTCCTCTGCGCTAACCCCTATCTTAACTGCCTGTCTCAAGACAGATTTTACCTGACCCAGCTTCTTTCCCCCTTGCCTCATCATTTCAATGCTTTCGGGGCTTTTGGGCTTTAGACTCCCGTCGCCTTTAAACATCATTTAGCTTTTCAAGGATCTGACCAAATATGGTTTCGATTGGCTGCTGCCCGTTGACATTAACCAGTATCTCTTCTTTTTCAAGTTCCCTGACCAATGGTTCCGTTGAGCCTCGGTATAATCTTAATCTCTCCTGAATAAGTTCGGGCTTGTCGTCTTCTCGCTGGATAAGTTTTCCTCCACACTTGTCACAAACCTCGGGATTTTTGGGAGGATTGGTAATCATGTTGTATACCTCACCGCAGGAGGCGCAGATTCTTCTTGAGGACAGCCTTCTTACGGCCTCTTCGTCGGATATGTCCAAAAAGATCGCTATGTCTATTTTTGTGCCCTTTTGGGAAAGATAGTCTCTGATAAGCTCGTACTGCCTCAAAGACCTTGGATATCCGTCAAGAAGTATGTTTTGGGGTTTGGGCAGGTTAGCTTCTAAAAAGTTTTTGACGATTCCGAATGTAACATCGTCGGGAAGAAGCTGTCCTTTTTTGTTCATAGTTTCGTCAATTGCCGGATCGTTCTTGGCAATCTGCCTTAAAAGCCCTCCTGATTCCACATAAAAAAGACCCAATTTTTCGGAAAGAAGCCTTGCCTGTGTTCCTTTGCCCGAACCCTGTGGACCCAAAATTATTATGTTCATGTTCTTATAAACCTTTCATACCTTCCCATAACAAGCTGGGCCTCAAGCTCTCGGGTAAGCTCAAGAACAACGGAAACAACGATAAGGATTCCCGTTCCCCCGATGGCCAGGTTGGCAACCCCGATTGCGTTTTGGAAAAACGAGGGAAGGATTGCAACAAGGCCCAAAAAAACCGCGCCAACCAGGGTAATTCTGGAAAGGACGAAAGATAAGTATTTTGTGGTCTCGGTTCCGGGTCTTATTCCCGAGACAAAGCCTCCGTTTTTTTGAAGGTTTTCGGAGATTTTTTCGGGATTAAATACAACTGCCGTATAGAAATAAGTAAAGCCGAAGACCAAAAGAAAATAAACTGCATTATAAAGAACCGATTGGGGATTAAATGCCAAGGCAACATCCTGGGCAAAGCGGGCAATCTGGGAATTTGCTGATCCCGACAAAAACTGGCTGACCATCGAAGGAAGAAGGACCAGAGAAACTGCAAAAATAATGGGAATTACTCCCGCCTGATTTAATCTTAAAGGAAGGTAGGATGAGGCGGGAAGTCCTCTTCCGACCTTTCTTGCATAGGATATAGGAATTTGTCTTGTAGCCTCGTTCATAAATACGATTAGCCCGACTATCACGACCGAAAGTGCCAGGAAAATTATTAACTTAAGAAAATCCGCGGAAGTAACTACCCCTATGGACTGCCCCAACACGACTGGCAGCCTTGCAACTATGCCGGTAAAAATAAGAAAAGATACTCCGTTGGTTATTCCGTACTCGGTGATAAGCTCCCCCAGCCAGACCGCAAATACGGTTCCTGCGGTCATTGTCAGAACCAGGGAAAGAAGCGAAATTGCCGAAAGGTCGCCGATTACGGCCTGGCTTTTGAGAAGCGAGTACATTCCGAACGCCTGAATTGCCGCCAAGGGAACCGTGATAAGCCTTGTATACTGATTTATCTTCTCCTGGCCGTACTCTCCTTCTTTTTGCAGGGCTTCCAGGGAGGGGATTACAAAGGTCAAAAGCTGAAGGATAATGGAGGCGTTGATATAGGGGTTAAGACCCAGGGCCATAATGGAAAAATTGGCCAGAGTTCCTCCGGAAAATACATCAAGAAGTGAAAGAAGCGGACTCGATGAAAAAAGCTGGCCCAGGCTTGTCCTGTCAATTCCGGCAGCCGGTATGTGGGCAACCAATCTAAAGACTAAAACAACGACTGCCGTAATTAAAAGCTTTCTTTTAATGGTGGGTGAGGCCAGAACTCTTGAAAAAAATTGGGCAATTGAATTAAGCATGCTTTGCTAGACTACCTTTCCGCCTACTTTCTCAACGACCTTTGCGGCCGATTTGGAGATTGGTACTTCAATTGTAATTTTTTTTGTTAGCTCCCCGCCCCCCAATATCTTTACCCCGAAAGCCTGGGCGTCTGATGCATCAACTATGCCTTGTTTTACCAAAGCGTTGATATCTACCTTTGTGCCTGTCGGGAAAAGGTTTAAGTAGCCCAGCTTAATAATAACCGGTTTGGAAGAAGGGCCGAACTTTCCGCGTCCTCTTTGCAAGGGAAGCTTTTTAATGAATGACTTTTTCATTTTAATTCCTTCAAACAAAACCCCTATTTTTGTTCGTGACTTTTGGCCCTTTTGCCCCCGGCCCACGGTGTGGCCTCCTTTGCCCGAACCGTAGCCTCTTCCTACCCTTTTTGCCCTTCTGGAAACCAATTTAACCAATTTATCCGTCATTTTCTCGCCCCCTTCCTTTGGGAAATTATTGAAATTGAATTAAGTGCTTTTAGAGTTGCGTAAACGTTTGATATTTTATTCTTGGTTCCCAATATTTTTCCCACGGCATCCCTTATTCCGGCCGCCTCAAGTACAACCCTCATGGGACCCCCTGCAATAATTCCGCTTCCGGCCGGGGCGGGCTTAAGAAGTACTTTGGCCGCTGAGAACTTTTCGTGGACCGAATAGGGGACGGTTGTACCCACCAAGGGAACCTTGATCATTCTTTTTTGTGCGGCCGTTATCGACTTTCTTATCGCGCTTCGAACATCCGGCGCTTTTGCAAGGCCCACCCCGACTTTTCCTTTTCTATCGCCCACAACAACCAGGGCGGAGAAGCGAATCTGATTTCCACCCTTTGTCTTTTTGGAGATTCTATTTATCTCAACAACCGTCTCCGAAAACTCTTTTTGTCCTTGATCCTGGTAATACATAGAAAAACTTCTAAGCTTTCAACCCTCGATTAAAAGTTTAGACCCCCTTTCCTGGCCCCTTCGGCCAGGGCCTTGACTCTGCCGTGATATTTATATTCTCCCCTGTCAAAAACCACTTTGGAAACCTTCTTTTTCTTGGCAGCTGCCGCTATTTGCTCTCCCAGGGCAGCCGCTTCGTCAAGTTTGGTTTTAACCCCTTGCTTGATTTTTGCGGAAAAGTTCTTTGTAGACAAAGAAGCAAGGGTACTGCCTTTCTCGTCGATTATCTGGGCATAGATATATTTATTCGAACGAAAAACCGAAAGCCTGGGCCGCCCCGAAGCTTTTACCTGAACTCTTACTCTGGCCTTTCTTTGTTGGCTTGAGATTTTTGACATTTTTTTATGCAGCTGCTCCAGTTACGGTCTTTGCGGCCTTGCCCGCTTTCCTTCTTATTACTTCATCCATATACTTTATTCCTTTTCCCTTATAAGGCTCGGGTGGCCTTACAGCCCTTATATTTGCCGCAATCTGCCCGACGAGTTCTTTACTGGCTCCCTCGACCGTAATTATCGACTTTACAACCGTAAAATTTATCCCCTCGGGTGCCTCAGACTTTACCGGGTGTGAGTATCCCACCAGCATGGTAAGGGTCTTGCCTGCCACCTCTGCCCTAAATCCCGTACCCACAAGTTCCAGCTGTTTTTTGAATCCTTCCGAAACTCCTTTAACCGCGTTTGCTATATGTGCTCTGGTTGAGCCGTAGTTGCTCCTTCCCTGCTTACTTTTTGCCTGGCTGGTAACTATTAGCTGTCCTTGCCTAATATTAACTTCTATTTTCCTCGGGATTGCCACAGTCAGACTCCCCTTAGGCCCCGAGATTTTAACTTCGGACTCCGAGGGCTGGGCAGTCACTCCTTCTGGAATTGTTACTGGTAATTTTCCAATTTTACTCATATTTTGCCTTACCAGACCTCCACAATAAGCTCTCCCCCAAGTCTTTGCTTGGCTGCTTGCCTTGCACTAAGAATTCCTTTCGGAGTCGAGACCAAAGTTGTAGCCGGCTTTCTAATTTTTGAAAGGTCGCTTGCTCCCATGTAGACCCTCAATCCTGGTTTGGAAACGAGCTTTATTCCCAAAAGTACAGGCTCTTTTTTCTGGTAAGCAAGAGTTGTGGTAATCTGGGTTTTGTCTGCCTTTACCTCGTCCAAATAGCCTTCCTTCTTTAGGGCCTGGGCAACGGATAAAACCATTTTGGTTTTGGGAAATACAACCTTCTTATCCCTTCCCATTGCCGCATTTTTGACTCTTATTAAAAAATCTCCGATAGGATAATTTGTCATATTCTTACCAGCTTGCCTTTCTAACCCCCGGGATTTCTCCTTTTAGGGCGTATTCTCTAAAGCAAAGTCTGCAAAGACCGAATTTTCTCATATAACCTCTGGGCCTTCCACAGAGACGGCACCTATTTCTGTATTGGATTTTATATTTTAACTTTTTATGCTCTCTTGCCTCTTTTGATGTTTTTGCCATATTTACTCCTTTTTCTCAAAAGGCATACCCAGATAGCCCAAAAGTTTTCTTGATTTTTCCGCATCCGACCCTTTTACCACTATAGTTGCCTCAAGACCCTTAAGAGCGTGGGGCTTGGCAAGGTCAATCTCCGGAAAAACCGAGAATTCCTCAATTCCCAGTGTATAGTTTCCCCCTTTGTCAAAGCTTTTGTCGGATAGGCCCCTAAAGTCACGAAATCTGGGAAGAACTATTGAAAATAGCCTTTGTAAAAATGCCCACATGTGTTCCCCGCGAAGTGTCACGAATAACCCAACCGGCATTCCGGTTCTTACGGAAAAGCTTGCAACCGAAATCTTGGCCGGCCTTACGGACGGGAATTGTCCGGTAATTTCTGCAAGGTCCCTCTTGGCCAGCTCCAGACTTTCTTTATTTTTGGCAATTTCTCCGACTCCGACATTAAGTACCACTTTCTCAAGGCTTGGTATTGCCATTTTATTTTTGATTCCAAACTCGGCCGCAAGCTTTGGGGCTGCTTCTTTTTGATATTTTGTAAAAAGAGTTGATTTCATAATTATTTGGCTTTCTTTTTGTCAATTACCCTCTCGCATTTTTTGCAAACCCTCTCTTTTGTCCCGTCTACAATTCTAAATCCTACACGGGCCAGTTTCTTGCACTTTGGACAAATAAGGGCAAATTTGGAAAAAGGAAGGGGCCGGGGAATGTCATATATTCCTCCCTTTTGTCCCTGTTGACCCTTAACGTGCCTTTTGTAGATATTTATCCCGGGAATTATGGCAAGTCCCTTAGAAACTAAGATTTTTTCAACTACCCCTTCTCGGCCTTTGTCCTTACCGCTTGTTACTTTTATGTTGTCTCCGACTTTAAATTTAAGCATTTTAGATAATAGCGATTTTTCGCTTAGACTACCTCGCGAGCCAAAGATGCAATTTTATTGTATCCGACCTCTTTTACTTCACGGGCAATAGGGCCCAGAATTCTGGTCCCTCGGGGAAGTCCCTGTTTGTCAATAACTACACCCGCATTGTCGTCGAAGCGAACGTAAGTTCCGTCCATTCGTCTTACTTCCTTTTTGGTTCTAACGATCAGAACCCTTACTTTTTCATGATCGACTACTACGCCCGCTGAATCGGCTCCCCTAACAACACACAAAACAACATCCCCCAATGTGGCCTTTTTGCCGATTCTTCCGGGGACTCCGATAATCATCAGCCTTTTTGCTCCTGAATTGTCTGCCGGAACTAGAATGCTTCTTAACTGAACCATATTATTTGCCTTTCTTTTTCGTACCCTGTTTTTTATCTATTACAACTTCTATTATTTTCCATTTCTTAAGCTTGCTTATCGGAGCCGAGGTCGCAAATTTTACCGTATCTCCGAGCTTAACTCCAATCTCGTCGTGGACATGATATTTCTTGGCTCTTTTAAACCTTTTAAGATAAACCGGGTGGGTTACGGTTCGCTCAACTGACACGGTTGCCGTTTTAAGCCCCCTTACCGAAATTACTTTTCCCAAAAATATTTTCACTTATCCACCTTCCTTTCCTCTACCTTTTTTTCTGGTTCTTCTTCTTGCATAAGGTTAATCTCCGTCATGAGCGTTGAGATTACGGCAATGTCTCGCCTTATGTTTGACGCTTTCTTTAAATTCTTTTCGGTTCCGGCTTTAATCTCAACCTGGCTTTTTTGCGCTTCCTTCTTTTTTTCTGCCAAAAGCTTTAAAAGCTCGTCCGTCTTTTTCGATCTTAAAGCTGTAATGTCTTTTTTCTTCATGTTTTTATTTTTTTTGCTTTACCCTTCTTTGGAAACTATTCTTGCCCCAATGGGAAGCTTATTTGCGGCCTTTGTAAGGCAGTCTTTTGCAATCTCGTCGGTAGTTCCCGCAATTTCAAACATTATTCTTCCAGGTCTTACTACGGCAACATAGTGGGATACGTCGCCTTTTCCTCCACCCATTCTTTTTCCGGCTGCTCTGGAGGAGACGGGTTTATCCGGAAATATCCTGACCCATGTTCTTCCTCCCTTTCGAAGTCCGTGGGTAATGGCCCGCCTGGCCGCCTCTATCTGATTGGACCTTACCCAACCTACCTCTAGGGCTTTAAGACCCCAGTCACCGAAGGCCAGACTAAAGCCCCGGGGGGCGGCCCCACGGCGCCTTCCCCTAAAGGATTTTGCAAATTTCATTCTTTTTGGCTGTAACATATTTTTTTCCTTTCTTTCTTTTTATTTCCTACCTTTTTAGTTTTTATTCCTGCTTTTTGTGAATCCAGACCTTTACCCCCACATACCCCCTTTTAAGAAGAGCCGGTACTTGGGCATAGTCGATATCTTCCCTTAAAGTCTGGGTAGGAACCGAGCCGTCCTGGAATTTTTCTACCCTTGAGATCTCCGCTCCGTTGATTCTTCCTCCCAAAACTATCTTTACTCCCAGGGCGCCGGACTGCATAATTCGCTCAAGTGCCTTGGTAACCACTCTTCGGTGAGGAAGCCTGCGCTCAAGCTCTGCAGCAACCCTTGTTGCCACCAGATGTGCCGAAAGTTCGGGATTTTTAATCTCGTTGACCCTAAAGTCAATTTTAATGTCTTTTACGCTTTTTCCCCTGGCTTTTTCAATGATATCAACAACGTATTTTTTAACCTCTTCTATCCCTGACCCTCCTCGGCCGATTACTACTCCCGGGCGGGACACGGTTACTATTATTTCCATTGTTTTGGGAAGCCGCTCTATCTCAACCCCCGAAACTCCGGCCAGTTTAAGCTTCTCCATTAAGGCTTTTCTGATCTGAATATCCTCAAAAAGGTATTCCTTAAACTTAATGTCGTCCGCAAACCAACGGCTCCTCCAAGGAAGGAATGTCCCAGTTCTAAATGCAATCGGATTTATTTTTTGTCCCATTTATTTCTCCTTCGACTCGGCACTCTTTTCTTCTTTTTTCTCTTCTTTAACTTCCATATCTTCCTTCACGTCTTCCTTGTTTACTTGCCCTACCTCTTGTTTGGTCGGGGCGGGTGCAACGCTTTCCAAAACTACCCTAATGTGGCTCATTCTTTTTTTAATAGGCTTCCAGCGGCCGTGTGCTCCTGCCATTCCCCTTTTAAGCCTCGGGCCTTCGTTAATTAGAATTTCTTTAAAAATAAGGTCTGCCTCGGATGCACCTTTGGCCTTGGCATTGGCAATTGCCGAGGCAATCACCTTTTTAAGTACAACCCCTGCTCTACTCCCGACAAAGGGTAAGGATTCAATCGCCTGGCTGGGTTTTAATTTTTTGGCCATATTGGCAACCGGCCTTACTTTTTTAGGCGAGATCAGTAAAAATTTCTGTTCTGCCAAAAATAACATATTTTTTCTTTAAGTTTTCTCCAGAGTTCTTTTGACTATTTCTCCGTGTCCTCTAAAGGTACGTGTAGGGGAAAACTCGCCAAGTCTATGGCCCACCATGTCTTCGGATACGAAAACGTCTATAAAAATTCTTCCGTTATGAACCTGGAAATACTTGCCCACGAAATCCGGAGGAATTTGACAATTCCTGGACCAGGTTTTGATGGGGGACTCTTTTGTTCCCATACCGGCAGACACCTTTTTTATAAGATTTGGGTCTACGTACGGTCCTTTTTTTGAACTTCTTGACATATTAATGGTGTTTACCCAGTCTCCTTCTTTGAACAATCAGCTTGTCCGAATACTTCCTTTTTCTTCTGGTATTGCCTACTGCGGGCTTTCCGTAAACGGTCTTTTGATACTTAAGTCCAACATGGCTTCTTCCCTCTCCTCCTCCGTGGGGGTGTCCATGGGGGTGCATGGCAACTCCCCTTACGGTCGGTCTTATCCCCATTCTTCTTTTGGTTCCGGCCTTGCCAACTCTTTCGCTTCTTGCCTCAAGCCGACCAACTTGCCCTATGGTTGCCAGAGAATTTGGTTTAAACCTTCTTATCTCTCCTGACGGAAGCTTAACCAACACCCAAGCCTCTTCTTTTCCGTGAAGAACGGCTGCACTTCCGGCGGACTTTACAATCTGCCCTCCCTTACCGGGCCTCACCTCGATGTTATGAATCATTGTTCCAACGGGAATCTTAATAAGAGGCAAGGCATTTCCTACTTCAACCGGGGCTGCGGCTCCGCTTACAACCTTTTGACCGACTTTTAACTCATTGGGCGCTAAAATATACCTTCTTTCTCCGTCTTCGTAAATAATCATTGCAATCTCGGCCTTTCTATTGGGGTCGTATACAATAGCTTCCACTTTACCCCCAATGCCTTCTTTGTCCCTGCCGAAATCAATCTCCCTTAAGTACCTTTTAACCCTTCCTCCTTGGTGGCGGACGGTTACTCTTCCCCCCGCTCTTCCTGCTTTTTTAGGTAGTATTCTTATTAGGCTTTTCATTTTTTTATAATTATTTGAAAAGTTTTAAGGCTTTTCCTTATTTCTTCTTCTCCTCGAATAGGTCTATCTTTTCGTCTTTTGCCAGGGTTACAATTGCTTTTTTGGAGGCTGCTTTGGACCGAATTTGGCCTCGGAAGTTTCTTTTGGTTCCCCCTCGGTAGTTCATGGTTGCAATCCCCGTTACATGAACCTTAAACATACCCTCAACAGCTTTTCTGATTTCGGCTTTATTAAAACCGGGCAAAACCGTAAAGGTGTACCTGCCGGCCTTGGCATCCTTTAGACTTTTTTCTGTAACGATTGGAATTAATTTCATTTTTTCTTTGAGACTACCTTTTTAACCGCCCTTCTTGGGGTCTTTTTTGTAGTTACCACCTTCGTCTTTCTTTCTTTTGGGGCTTCAACCTTTTGCTCTTGGACCTTTTCTTTGGGTTTGGCATCGAGTGCGTCTTTATCAATAAGGATTACTCCTCCGAAATAAATCATATGGGCATTAAGGGTGTTGAAAGAAACTGCCTTAATCCCTTCAATATTGCCAACTGCGCGGGTCGATGTGGAATTCTCAGAAGAGTAAACGAATGTTGCCCTGGTAACCTTCTTACCAAGGCTATTTCCTACTTTTTCAAGAAGGGCCACAACGTCCTTTGTTTTGGCAAGGCTCTTGGCTCCGGAAACTACAAAAAGCATCCCTTCTTTGGCTTTTAAGGAAACCGCGGCTTTCAGGGCTTTTCGGGCAATCTTTTGGGGAAGCATAAGTGTCCTTTTTACTCCCCTTGGTCCGTGGGCAACTCCTCCGCCAACATAGATGGGTGCGCTTCTTGATCCGTGCCTCGCGCCTCCCGTTCCCTTCTGGCGGTATACCTTTTTCTTGGTGCGATTTACCTCCGCCCTTGTTTGGACCTTGGCAAGGCCCTGATGGGATCTGTCCTCATAAACCCTGAGTGCCTGGGAAAGGGTAAATAAATTTGGTTTATCCTCGCTGAATGCTGGAAGGGAAACTTGACCGGATTTTATTCCTTTGGCTGAAATTACCTGTGCTTTAAGCATTTTTTCCTCCTTGGGACTTTGCGGCTTCAGGAGTTTTGGGTGTTTCTTGAGCGGCAGGAGCTTCGCCTTCGGGCTTGGATTCCCCCGCGGCCTCTGCCTCTTCGCCTGCAGGAGCTTCTCCTTCAACAACTTGCGCCTGAACCTCTTCTATTCCTTCAAGCTCTCCTGAGGAAAGCCTTTTAAGCATAACCAAGCCTCCGCTGGGCCCCGGGATTGCACCTGAAATTTCGATTTCGCCTTTTTCGGGGTCGACGGAAACTACCTGAAGATCCTTGACCGTGACTCTATCTGCCCCCATTCTTCCTGCCATGTGTTTACCTTTGAAGACTCTTCCCGGAGTGGTTGTTTGGCCGATTGAGCCCGGTGCGCGCTCCCTATCGCTTTGTCCGTGGGTTCTCGGGCCTCCGTGAAATCCCCACCTTTTAACCACTCCCTGAAAACCTTTTCCTTTTGAAGTTCCGACAACCGCAACAAAGTCTCCCACCTTAAAAACATCGCTTAAAATTACTTTATCCCCCACTTTAAGGCCGGGGTCTTCACTAACTCTTACCTCTTTCAAAAAACGAGGCGCCGTATTTTTCGTTATGGCGCCTTTTAGGTGACCTTGAAGTGGTTTGGTGACATTCTTAATTTTTTTCTCTCCGAAGCCGAGTTGAACAGCCCAATAACCATCTTTTTCCGGGGTCTTAAGCTGTGTTACAACGCAAGGCCCGGCCATAACTTTGGTGACCGGAACTCGTCTGGCCTCTATAAAGGACTGCGACATTTTTCCTTTTTGACCTAATATTGTATCTAGCATCTTTATGGTTATTTCTTTTCTTAAGCACAAAAAAAGGCGCCGGAGGCGCCCATACTTGGCACATCCTACTACCTATTTAGTGGTTAATCCTTAGAAACCACCTTCATTGATGGCCAATTATAAAGCATGTAGCCTTAATCGTCAATTGGGTTCGATTGCCTTAGCGCCGGGCTTGAATTTACCAAAGACTTGGGTCTGTCTGATTTTTTTGACAACCCAATCTGTTTGATGTACATTTTCGGCACTATGACCAAAGAACAAATATGGCTTAAGTATTTCAATCCCTGCGGAAGCGAAGTAATGAATGGCTATGTTATACAAACTTGCGTGTCCCAGGATTGTAATAAACTTCCTTGTTTTGCTAAGTCCTCATATAAAATGGCGGGCTTTCTTCTTGAGGGAGGCACAATCGAGGCCGAAAAGGAGGAATTTGAAAGGTACCTCGGATCACTAACGGGCAAGTCGGTTGTGACTCCTAAAGGAGAAACGGTCGTACTCGGGCAGGATAACATTAGAGAATTAGTCGATTCGGTTGCAAATAGGGCAGTATTAATAGTTGATGGTGTTCGACAATGTATCACCAAAACGGTCCCCATATATGAAGGGTATATGAGCACTCGCTCGCCGGAAGAAAGGGCAGCATTAGAATCCGTACAGAAAGTAAATCAACGGCTACGATCGTTTAAAGGAAGCCGGGACCGGGCTGTTTCTCTAGCCCTCGAGATGAAAGGCGCATTGCAAAAAGCTCTGGATATGGGATTGGGTAATTTAGACATCATTGCCCGACAAGCTTTGATCTACGGTTTAGCCGACCAAATTCCGGGAATTGACACCACAGGAACAATTCTTATTGGAGACCCCGAAAGGATAAGGCCAATTTAATAAGGCTTATATTTGAGGCCAATTTTGCCAAAAATAGTAATTAATTGTGGGTTAATTAAGGGTAACTATAGAGTAGTTCAGGAAGGCCGCAAAGCCTACCCAAAGGATATAGGGAATAAGAAGGTATCCGGCAAGCTTGTCTACCTTGTAAAACCTAACAATCGTAAGAGCTATATAGACCCAAAGAAGCATTATTTCAAACAATGCCAAATCGGGTCTGTGTAGGCCGAAAAATAGATAAGACCAAAGGAAATTTAATCCAAGCTGAACAGCGTATATTTTAAGTTCCGCCGTAATTTTCTTTTTCTTCTTCCATACCAGATAGGCAGAAATTGCCATTAAGGTAAAAAGGATTGTCCAAACCGGCCCAAAAAGGTAGTTGGGAGGGTTAAACGAAGGCTTATTTAAAGAAGAGTACCAGTTTCCTATCGAGGGAGTAGTAACCAAAGAGCCCAAAAAGGCAACCGCATATGCAAATACTATACTAACAACCAAAGCTGTATATTTTTTTATTAAGACCACCTAAATCGATTGTAACGCCAAAGAAACTCACAAGTAAACGAATCGTAATAGAACACTTGTGTTTAAATTAGACTGTCGTTATGGAGTTTGAATACCTACCTTATCCTCAAGAGTAGTAATTCTATCTTCGTGATTAGAAACCCTGTGGGATTGAACCGTATGTTCTTCGCGAATGGCTTTCAACTCGCCCATCACATCGTCCATTTTTGAAAAGAATTCGTCTTTTGTCGGAAGGTTGCTGGTTCTCACCTCAACCTTTTCATCCACTATTTTTTCTATTTCATCAAGATCTCGTTGCGTAAGCGTCATAAGCGTTATTTAACTGCATGAAACTGCCAAAGTCAATAAACCTTAAAAGGGAATTTCTTCTTGCAAAGCTTCGGGGCTGGTAAAGCAGAATCGATATTTGCACCATGCACAATCAGGATTTTCGGGGGGTGTGGGACCGGTTAATAAATCCGAAACTTCGGTTATGAAATTAAGGAAGCTATCCATGTCTTCTTTTATCTCAAACCAGGAGGGCTTTGCATCAAATACAACCTTTTCTCCGGGAAATCTAATACTTTCCGGATTTATGGCAATTATCCCCATCTTGGAAACTTTCTTGGGCTCTCCTATGGCAGGATTTTCGAGGGCAAACTTGTAGGCATGAAGCTGACTTGAGTACTTTTGGATTTTTTCTTCGGTGGGGTCGGTAATTTTAAAATCGATAACAGCAATTGAGCCGTCGGTAAGCTTGGAAATAATGTCGAAGCGCCCGCTAATAAAACAGTCTTTCTTGGGAGGAATGGGCTGGGAGCGCAAATACCCTTCTTTGACTTCGATTATTCCAGAAGGAAGCTCGGAATTTACTTCTTTTAAGTTCATTCCCATTATTGCCCCCTGAAGAAGAGAGTTCATCTTGGAAAATACACCGGGCATGCCAATAGAAGGAAGGGTAATTCCCTTTTTAACCTTCTGGTAATAACAGTGTTTACAGTCCTGGTAAAGATATTTGAAATCCGAGGGGCTTAGTTTATACATGCTTTGCTATTGTACATTTTTTATCCCAGTATTTCCTTAAGTACTTCTATAAGTGCCTAAGCCTGTATTCTCACAACTAGTGCAACCTGTTAGCGTACTCTTCTAATGCCTCCATGGGTGTTTTAAATCCAAGTCTTTTTCTTGGTCTGTTGTTTAATTCCCACTCAACATCCTTAACTTCTTCCTCAGACACTTTACTAAAATCAGTGCCTTTAGGAAAGTAATACCGTATCCAAAGGTTGGCATTTTCATTACCGCCTCTTTGCCAGGATGAATACGGATCAGCAAAGTAGGTATCCATACCAAGAACCTTCCTGAGAAGAACGTGTTTGACATTCTCCTTGCCGTTATCCAAGGTGGTTGATTTTCTCAACCAGGGAGGTAATGGCCTGAAGATCTCAAATTGAGCCTTGGTTGTTTCTCCGGCATTGACTCTTTTGATTCTCGATATTCTAATGAGGCTCAAAACCCTTTCGTATTCGGTATGCAGCCCACTTAAGTGGGCCCTGCCCTCGAGACTGTCTCCTTCCCAATGTCCGGGCTCCTTTCTTCCAGCAACCACTTTTGGCCTAAGGTGAATGCTGGTCCGGTCGGGAATTCTCACCCTTTGGCTTTTCCTTCCTCCTTTTTGTCTCCTTTTTGCCTGTTTTCTTCTCAGGTATTCCCACAGTCTTAGTTTTTTATTTCTCGGTTTGTAAATGAACCGGTAAATGGTTTCCACCCCGATCTGTTTATCGGGACTACCCGGATACTCAAGTTTTAATCTTCCAACTATTTGTTCAGGACTCCAAGCCTGTCTTAATTTATCCAAAACAGACGAATACAACCAGGGATTCTTTAATGGTTCCTTGGCTTCCCAAGCATAATTTTTTTTAACATCAGCCTTATGTTGAGCATGTAGTGGTTCATACACCTTGCCTTCAAAATTATTTCTTCCAACCTCTCTGCCTATTGTTGATTTGTCCCTGCCCAGCCATTTAGCAATTTGGATATTTGAATATCCCTTATTCTTCCATTGGGCGGGAAATTACCAGAAATAGGTTTAAAGGTCGGGTATATGAACCACTGCATGCCCAGAATCTTTCTGAACAGAGGAAGAAGAAAGCTTGGGAGGTAAAGGAGCCACTTAAAGATCCCAGGATTTACTCGT